>JABLTO010011319.1_pt1 | contig 59201 bp, 55 predicted proteins | sample 7160091 | NCBI WGS metagenome assembly JABLTO01 (sample SAMN14651225, study PRJNA627086) | human gut metagenome | isolation source: feces | host: Homo sapiens
CCCGACCTATCCGGCGCAATGCGCAAACGCCGGATAGGAACGGCAAAATTTTTTACACTTCTACTACTTCTTTATCACACATCAGCAAAAGCGCAAGAAGACAAACGTCGAATAAGAAACGGGTATCCTCACCGCCCCCGCAGCGTCCAAGTGCTGCGGGGGCGGTGCCCTCGCCTTTCCCCCGGGCCGTGCGCATACCCGTCATTTTGTACAGCTGATCGTTTTTGAAAACATTGCGGAATTTACATAACGACGAAATTCGCCGTCAACCGAGAAAATATTCGAAACCTCTTGACAAATCGGCCGCTCGGGAGTATCATATTAAATGGTTAGCGAGGACTAACCGTTCAATATGATACTCGGTTAGTGAAAGCTAACCTGAAATTACGGAGGGTTACGTAAAATGATGCCGCTTACACTTGCATCTCCGGAAGAAGAATATATAATAAAGAAGATAGGCGGAAAGCCGGAAGTGAAAAAACACCTCGAAAATCTCGGCTTTGTCGTCGGCGGAAACGTAACCGTCATAACCGAGCTTGCCGGAAACGTCATTGTAAACGTAAAGGAAGCCCGCGTTGCGATAAGCCGCGAAATGGCGCAGAAAATAATGATCTGAAAAATCCCGCAATTAATTTTGGAGGAGAATACATATGAAAACACTTAAAGAAGCGAAGATCGGGGAAACCGTGACGGTAGTAAAGCTCCACGGCGAAGGCGCTATCAAGCGCAGAATCATGGACATGGGTATAACCAAGGGTGTCCAGATACACGTCCGCAAGGTCGCTCCCCTCGGAGATCCGATCGAGATCACCGTCCGCGGCTATGAGCTTTCTCTCAGAAAAGCCGATGCGGATTCCATCGAAGTAGAGTAATTTCCCAATCGGGCGCGTGCCGCTTTTCGGTACGCAAAGGTTAGCCTTCGCTAACATTCGGAAGCCGTCACGGACAGACCGAGACCGGCATCCCGACTTTAATAATTTGACAAATCAAAGAAAGGTACGGATATAAACCATGGATCTGAGAATCGCCCTTGCGGGCAACCCGAACTGCGGTAAAACGACACTGTTCAATGCGCTTACCGGATCAAATCAGTTCGTCGGAAACTGGCCCGGTGTCACCGTCGAGAAAAAAGAAGGAAAGCTCAAGAAGCACGACGGCGTAACGATCACCGACCTTCCGGGTATTTACTCGCTTTCCCCCTACACCCTTGAAGAGGTCGTTGCAAGAAACTACCTCATCGGTGAACGTCCCGATGCAATACTCAACATCATCGACGGAACCAACCTCGAAAGAAACCTTTACCTCACAACGCAGCTCACCGAGCTCGGAATCCCGGTGGTGGTCGCCATCAACATGATGGACGTCGTAAAGAAAAACGGCGATAAGATCGACACTGCGGAGCTTGCGCGTCAGCTCGGCTGCAAGGTGGTCGAGATCTCCGCACTCAAAGGCACGGGAATCATGGAAGCCGCAGATGCCGCAATCGATGCCGCAAAGAACACAAAGACCGTTCCGATGCACAACTTCTCGGGCGCCGTTGAGCACGCGATCGCACACATCGAGGAGGCTGCGGTACACAACATGCCCGCAGAACAGCAGCGTTGGTATGCGATAAAGATCTTTGAGCACGATGACAAGGTTCTCGAAAAGCTCGACATCCCCGCGGATACGTTGGCTCACATAAACGAAGACATCAAAGCCGCCGAAGATGAGCTTGACGACGATGCGGAAAGCATCATCACAAACGAGCGTTATATCTACATAGCTTCCCTTATTAAGAGCTGCTACAAAAAAAAGAACACCGGCAAGCTTTCCACCTCCGACAAGATCGATAAGATTGTCACAAACCGCTGGCTCGGACTTCCGATTTTCGTAGCCATCATGTTCCTCGTTTACTATATTTCCATGGTAGGCGTCGGAGCTGCCGCTACGGATTGGGCTAACGACGGACTCTTCGGCGACGGCTGGCATCTGTTCGGCATCGACGACGGATACGCAGAGCTCAGCGAAGACTACGGCAACGCAGTAAACGCAGTCAGCGCTTTCACCGGGATCGAATTCGGCGAAGAATACGAAAGCGAAGAAGAAGAAGCTGCGGCATATGAAGCTATGCTCAAGATGATGAAGGATTTCACCACCGACGAGACAAGCGCAACGATTGACGTTGAGGATGAAGAAACCCTCGCTGTCAACACGATGACCGTATATTATTCCGAAATTCCCTCCGGTGCAGATGAGGACTCCACGGTTCCCATGACATACAAGGATGCCGTAAAGTTCTTCGAGAAAAGCGGTCTCGCCGAGCCCGATCCCGCAGAGTACGGCATCTGGGTTCCCGGCGTTCCCGTTCTGGTCGGCAACGGACTCAATGCAATGGGTGTCGGTGAGGACACATGGCAGTACGGACTAATCATCGACGGTATCGTAGCCGGCGTCGGCGCCGTTCTCGGATTCGTTCCTCAGATGCTCGTCCTCTTCCTGCTTCTTGCATTCCTTGAGGCATGCGGCTACATGGCGCGTATCGCATTCGTCCTTGACCGTATATTCCGCAAGTTCGGTCTCTCCGGAAAGAGCTTCATCCCGATGCTTATCGGTACGGGATGCGGCGTTCCCGGAATCATGGCTTCGCGTACTATCGAGAATGAGCGTGACCGCCGTATGACGATCATGACCACGACATTCATCCCCTGCGGCGCAAAGGTTCCCTTTATCGCAATGATCGCCGGTGCACTCTTCGGCGGAAGCGCACTTGTTTCCACCTCCGCTTACTTCATCGGTATGGCAACGATCATTGTATCCGGTATTATGCTCAAGAAGACCAAAATGTTTGCGGGCGATCCCGCGCCCTTCGTAATGGAGCTTCCCGCATACCACCTTCCGACCGTCGGCAACGTACTCCGCAGCATGTGGGAGCGCGGCTGGAGCTTTATAAAGAAGGCCGGCACGATAATCCTTCTCTCCACGATACTCGTTTGGTTCACAACCTACTTCGGCTGGGTTGACGGATCGTTCGGAATGCTCTCCGAAGATCAGATCGACGGCTCCATACTCGCAAAGGTCGGCGGCGCGATCGCTTGGCTCTTCGCTCCTCTCGGCTGGGGCAACTGGAAGGCAGTCGTTGCTTCGATCACCGGACTTATCGCAAAGGAAAACATCGTCGGTACTCTCGGTATCCTTTACGGCGGCGGCGACGCAAGCGTATATCAGAACCTCGCAAGCGCCTTCACCGGACTTACCGCTTACTCCTTCCTCATCTTTAACCTTCTCTGCGCTCCCTGCTTCGCAGCCATCGGTGCAATCAAGCGTGAGATGAACAATGCAAAGTGGACTTGGTTCGCAATCGGGTATCAGTGCCTGTTCGCATATGCGATCGCTCTGATCGTAAATCAGCTCGGCATGCTCTTCACCGGCAATGTGAATATTATCGGAACCATAGCGGCGCTTGCTCTGATCGCGTTCATGGTATTCATGCTCTTCAAGCCCTACAAGGAAGCGAACAAGCTGACCGTCAAATCCGGAAAGAAGTCCGCGTAACAAAACAAAAAAGCTTTAAGGAGGATTTCATATGCTGACATGGTTATCTCAAAATCTTGCGGCGACGGCAGTATCCGCAGTGCTCATCGCAATAGTCGTACTTATAATCGTAAAGCTTGTCCGTGACAGACGGGCGGGAAAATCCTCCTGCGGATGCAATTGCAGCACATGCGCAATGCACGGAAGCTGTCACAAAAAATAGGTTTTTCCTCCGAAAAGAGGCGAGCCGGATAATCCGGCTCGCCTCTTTTATTTTTTTGCTGTAAATATCGGTATGTTCTGCAAAAGCAGCACTACACAGGAACTGCAGCCGACTTATCCGCCGGGTTTGAACAGATCACTGCAGCGGTAACGGTCATTCGGGGAAGCACCTCAGCATATCCCAAGGGGTGATTATCCCGAGCAGCTTGCTGTTTTCGGTTCCGTCTCTTGTAACAAAAACAGCGACTACTCTGCGCCTGTCGGGGGACGTTGCCTCGAAAAATTTCTTTATATTATAATAGGATGCGTCGGGCGCACAGAAACGGTAGCTCTCCGTGATGTGCGCTTCAACCGGAAGAAATTCCGAAAACTCACTGATCTCCGTTTCACCGGTTATACTTTTCTCTCCATACTTTTCAAGATATGAGAATACCGTCGCCGTGCTGAATACTCCCACCAAGTAGCCTGAGGACACGATCGGCACATGAGAGAATCCCTGCGCGTTCATTCGGCGTATAAGCCATATTACATGATCCGTCATACTGCATTTCATAAGAGCATCAAAGGGAGTCATGGTCTTTACCGCGACAGGAGGATTTTTCACACTGTCGAGTATTTCGCGCATAACATCTACCACGGAATCCGATGGCTGAAAGATATCCTCCCCGCCGATCTGCGCATGATGAGAAAGCATATTCCGAAGCTCACGGCATACATTAAGCTCCTCTCGCCATCTTCTGCCCTCCGCCTCCATGGAAAATCGGACTACCGCGCTCGAAAAGCGGCGGTCGTTTTTCGCCGCCGAATATCTCACATTCAGAAGTTCTTCAAGATTATTGTACAGATCAAGAAATTCATCGGCGTTTGACATTTTTCCTCCGAAATTTAAAACTGTTTTTCAAAACAGGCATCTTTCTTTTATTTCAGACTGCGATAACTGCGGACAATCTTCACAGATTCGGGAAATACGTCATAAATCTGCGTCTGTTCGCATATATTGCAGATCGGAAGCTGTACAAATATTATATCATTAATCGCATCGGCATGCAACCTCATAAACTGTTAATTTTTGCGCGTTTTTTTACAATTATATTGCGCGTGATGTTTTTTCGTGAATTTTATTCTTATATATCCCGTATTTCGGGATAATAATTCACATTTTCGAAAAAACCCGGTGCTGCGCCGAATTTTTATGCACACTTTCGTCTTTCGGCAAAAACTTAATCTTCGGAGTTAAGAAAAATTGTAAAATTTTATCATTCCACCGGGTAAACCGGAAAATGAAAGGAGAGGCAAGTATTCATCATGAAAACACTTGCACCGACAAAAAGCCGCTGTGAGCAGCAGCAAAGCAAATGCGGAATCGTGGATTCCCGCGCCGTACCACTCGCCGACGGGCGTCTGCTTCTTTATGTTCTGAAATCGTTTTATCATGACGGATATACAAGATTCGGAATATGTATTTCGTCACTCAGCCAAACCTCCGAAGTACTTGAAAAAAGCTGTTTCGATGATATAACGGTATGCGAAAAAGAAGCGCACAACCTGTTCGAAACGATGTGTGAATCCTGCCTCGAGCCGTGCCACCTCGGCGAAGTGCTCGAAAACTTTCTCGGAGAGGTGCAGAATTAAGCCTCCGTCCCGTTCAGAGAAGCGGCGAGGGCGTTGATCCGATGCGGAAAGATCATTACAAAGCATCACCGAAAAAAGAGATTCGCCCTTGTTTTATGCAGCTGCATAAAATAAGGGCTCCGTGAAATACGGATCAAATCACATCATGATTCGCCCGGGAATGGACATAAAAAGCCGTTTGTGTATATACAAACGGCTTTTTATGTGATATCATTTATCTGTCAGTTTTCGTATTCGGGAGGGAGAGTGAGTATGCTTATCCGCAGGCGCATGTTTGTTTTCTGCTTTTCTTTTTTCGTATCGTCTCTGATATTTTCATCCCTTTCTCAATCCGCGAAGCTCGTGTCCGCGGCTTTCTTCGCCTGTGCACTCGCCGTTTCCGCAATCCTTCTTCGCAGATGCTCCGCCGACGGCGATAAACGAAAGAATTCTCCCTTTCGGTGCCTCACCGAAAAGAACAAGATACGCATTTTCGCAGTGTTCTTTTCGTCACTTCTTCTTGCCTCGCTGTTTTCCGCATTCACCTTCTTCCGTATGTACGGCATCCCCGAAAGATCGGTAACGGACGACAAACAGATCAGCGCGTCCGTCGTATCGAGAATCTGGAGTTCCTCGGGAAGCGGCGGATATAAGGTGCGCTTCCGCCCCGCCGACGGCGGGAAAACAATTTCGGCACTTGCCGTTATCCCCGATGAGTCCCTTGAACCGGGAGACGTGTTCACCTCACACGCCGCTGTGCATCCGCTCTCCGACGCGCCCCTGCCGGGCGGCGAACGCTATCTGCAATCACTTGGGTTATCGCTTTACATCGAGGTGTCCGACGGCGTAAAGCTGACCGGAGAGCGCAATTCCCCCGAGGCGGCGCTGTCATCCGTAAGATCGTCCCTGTCCGCGAAGATCAGGACATATATCGGAAAGGATGCCGGAGCGCTGTGCGCCGCGCTTCTCACCGGAGACCGCTCCGCACTTCCGGATAAGGTCAGCCTCGATTTTTCGAGTCTCGGGATTTCTCATCTTCTTGCGATAAGCGGGCTTCACATGACGGTGCTCTTCGGCGCGGCATCCGCGCTGATTCGCAGGACGCGCCTCGGGCGGCGTTCGCGCGAGATAATTCCGATCGTGCTTGCGCTCATGTATGCAGCGATCACCGGATTTTCGTCCTCCGTCATGCGTGCCGCGTTCATGCTCATCATCACGCGCACCGCATCCCTCATCGGAAGGCGCACCGACACGGCGACCGTGCTCGGCGAGGCCGCCTTTCTGATATGTATTTTCGATCCGTGCTCGGTGTTCGACATCGGATTTGTGCTGTCGGTGCTTTCCGTACTTGCGCTCACACTGTTTGAAAATCCCGCAGAGCGAATACTGAAGAGCCGCACAAAAATTGCGAAGGTGCTTCTCTTCATTCCGAAAAATATGCTCATGACCCTCGCGGTAAGCGCGATGACCCTGCCGGTCACCTGTCTTGAATTTCAGTACATCTCCTTGGCTGCGCCGCTTGCAAACACGCTTTTTATTCCGCTCGTCACGCTGCTCATGTATCTGCTCGTGCCGTTTTCGATGCTGCTCCCGTTTCCCTCCGCCGCAAGCATATTCGGAAAGCTGTGCTCGGCGCTCGCCTCAGCGGTGCTATCGCTTTCGTCATCGTTCGCGTCTCTGCCGGGGATCACCGTATCCTCGCGTTATCCGTTTTTCTTCCCGCTCTCCCTTTTGCTCGTGATCGTCCTTGCCGCCCTCGCCGTGTCAAAGCGAAAAAAGATTCCCGCACTTCTTCTCGCATTCTGTCTGTGCGCGATATCGGCATCGGTCGCCGTCTCGGAGATCATGCGCTCGGACACCGTAAGCATACGGACCCTCTCAGACGGAAAGAACGACATCGTAGCGGTGGAGGATGAGTCGCGGCTTTTGCTCATCGACTCATCATCGGGGTATTTTTCGTTCGCCTCGGACTGTATCGACGAAGAATACGACCGCCGCTTTTCCGAAATCGGAATGTACGTTTTCACTCACTATCACTCGCGCTGCGTGCCTCTTATGAAAAGACTGACATCAAATTACCGCATCGGCGAAATACTTGTGCCCGAGCCGATGAACGAAGAAGAACGCGCGCTCTGCGATGCAATGATACGAAGCGCGGAGGAGGGCGGCGTCTCGCTGCGAACGTTTTCGGATGCTGTTTCATTCTCCGACGTATCGCTTTCCCTCGGCGCAAGATGCTGGATTCCGGACAGCTCGGAGGCGGTATTCTCCTTCACGGTAAGCGCCTGCGAAAAAAATGCCGTATATCTGTCGTCGTCGTTTTTCAAAGCGTCGCCCGCCTTTTGCGCGCTTACCGATGCCGGGAATGCCGATCTCTGCATTTTCGGCTCTCACGGTCCGAAGTACAAGGAGACGTTTGCCCTGCCGCGGAATTTCAGTCCGAAAAGAACCGTTTTTCTCGGAAGCAGTGCGGACTTTTTCCCCACGGGGCGCGCCGTCGGAATATCGGATTCGGGAGGACTTCTTCTCACCTCGGAGCATATCGAAACATGGAAGAAGGACTGAGCGCATTTTTCGTCCGTAACAGTGTGATTTTTACATATTTCTATTGACTTTGCGTGCCTCTCGGGGTATAATCCGTATGTTCGGGGATCGGAGTACAAAGTGCTCCGTTCCCGTTTTTTCGGGAAAAACCGGGAATCCGAGGAGAATTCATGAAAAACACTGTTTTGCAGAACGATTGGTACGGACGCGAGAAAATATCGAAGATACTCCTGAAGGTCGCACCGCCCGTCATGCTTGCACAGCTGATACAGGCTCTTTACAACATAGTTGACAGCTTTTTCGTCGGCATGTACTCAAACGATGCGCTGACGGCGCTCTCGGTCATATATCCGATGCAGCTCGTTATAATCGCGCTTGCGGTCGGCACCGGAGTCGGAGTAAACACATACATGGCGCGCAAATACGCGCAGGAGCGGCCGAAGGACGCCGAAGCCGCCGCGGGATGCGGAACGGTTCTCGCACTCGTATCGTGGGCGCTGTTTGCCGCGCTATCGCTGATATTCATGCGTCCGTATGTAAAGACGAGCGCAACCTCGCCCGAAGCCGTGGAATACGCCGTCATTTACGGAAATATTGTCTGTGCGGGAAGCATAGGCGTATTTCTCGAAGGAAATTGGACAAAGGTGCATCAGGCGCGCGGCAACATGCGCCGCCCGATGATCGCGCAGATCACCGGAGCGCTGACAAACATAATCCTCGATCCGATCCTCATATTCGGTATCGGCCCCGCTCCCGAAATGGGCGTTGCCGGCGCCGCCGCTGCAACGGTTATCGGGCAGATCTGTGCGGCGGTGATCGTGTCGGTCGGCGCGGTGTGCAAGCCACCGGAATTAAGGCATATGCGCCGGTTCATAAACAGGATCTACTTCTTCGGATACTCATCGATCCTCATGCAGCTTCTGTACACGGTGTACATACTCGCGCTCAACATAATCCTCGCGGGCTTTTCCGACGCCGCCGTGACCGTGCTCGGGCTTTACTACAAGCTACAAAGCTTTTTCTTCATTCCGCTTTTCGGACTTCAAACGTGCATCGTGCCGGTCCTCAGCTTCAACTTTGCAAAGGGCGACGGACAGCGCTGCCGTCAGACGATGAATTTGTCCTTCCTTATATCGTCGGTGTTCATGCTGCTCGGCATCGTCTGCTTTGTATCCTTCCCCGTTCCGATGATCCGCCTGTTTTCCGACAGCTCTCAAGTCATCGAAATCGGGAAAATCGCCTTTCCGATAATCGGTGCGGGATTCGTTTCCGCGGTATTCGGAATCATCATGCCCACCTTCTTTCAGGCGATCGGCAAGGGCGCGCAGAGCACGTTCCTTTCCCTTCTCCGTCAGATATTCTGCCTTATCCCGATATTCTGGGCATTCTCGCTCGTCGGGCTCAACTGCACATGGCTCGCTTTTCCGCTGTCCGAGACGATCTCGGGTGTCGCGGGGCTTGTCATGTACCGTGCGGAGTTGAAAAAATGGAGTAAGCATTCCGAAGGTAAAAAAAGCCCGTCAGACGCCGTTCTCAGACCGTCCCGTCCCGGCGTAATCATAACGATCGCGCGGGAGCACGGCTCCTCCGGCAAGCAGATCGGAAAGGTCGTTGCAGAGCGTCTCGGAATTCCGTTTTATTATAAGGAAATGACCGCACTCGCCGCCGAGGAAAGCGGACTCGACCGCGAATTCATATCGGACATCAACGCAAATTCCCCGAAAATCCTCCACGATCTGTATCTCAGCACGCACGTCGTTCAGCAGGCAGTCGCCGCTCAGGACCGCATAATCCGCCGCATTGCGGAAAACGGAAGCTGCGTTATCGTCGGGCGCTCCGCTGACTATGTTCTGCGGGATCACCCCGATCTTTTCAGAGTGTTCGTGTATGCGCCGGAGGACTTCAGAATAAAGCGGCTCGGCAAGGTATACGGCGACGATCCGGAAACGGCGGAAAAGAATATCCGCCGCTCCGACGGCGCACGCGCCGCCTATTACAGAAACATTTCGGGCAGGGTTTGGGGAGAGCGCGAAAATTACGATCTTATGATCTCGAGCGAGATCGGAATCGAAAGCAGCGCGGACATTATCTGCGAATACGCAGCGGCAAAGGAAAATGCGGACAGGGCTGCCCGATAAATACCGACCCACACAGTGCACGCAAGAAGGAGTTCGGTAAATGCCGAACTCCTTCTTCGCTTATTTGTTTAAATCCTGAATGGCGATTCTGTCAAAAATCAGCCCTGTTCTGCCGGGCTCTCGCCGTCCGTGTCGGTGCCCGTTTCGCTCTCCGCCCCGGTATCGGTCGAAGGCTCGGTGTCGGTTGAAGGTTCGGTATCCGTTGAAGGATCGGTGCCGCCGGGATTTCCGATCGGCTGTCCGACCGTGTATCCCTCCCACTCGGCAAATGCGCGGATCATATACACGATATCCGTCATGTTTATGTTGCCGTCGCCCGTCAGATCTCCGCACTCAGTCTCAAAATCGCCGAGCTCGGCTCCGATCGTATAGCGGATATAGTACACAAGATCCCTCATATCGACCTTGCCGTCAAAGTAAACGTCACCGGTGATGCGCTGAACGCTGTCGTCGCGCGTCCACACCGCGTAAAGCACCGCAGATGCATTTTCCCTGTACACAGCGTTATCGGGTGCGGTATAGACAGCCTCCGTGCCCTGCTCGGCAGCCCAGCCGCCGAAGGTGTACCCGTATCTCTCGACACCGTCGCAGACAAGAACAAGCTCTTCATTGATATGCTTCGGCTGAGGTGTCAGACGGCTTGCGCATCCGGTGACATATTCGACGGTGTAGATCGCGCCGGAGACATACTCGCAGTAATCAAGCACACACCATCCGCCGGGGATCCTTCCCCAAACATACGATGCGGTTGACACCGCCTGGGTCACGGTGATCTCGGTGCCGTCGGCAAGCTTGTCGGCGACGGGATATGAGGTATCGGGACCCGTCCGCACATTGAGCGATATCTCGCTTGCGACGCGCCATATCTCAAACGCGCTCTCCGGCTCGGTCGCATTGTATTTCGGCCAATACTTTTCCTTCGCGGAATTGCCGCGGGCGACGGAGCGCTCCTCGCGCTTGTCGGGAATCTCAAAATTATAGCACCAATAATATCCCGCATCGTATGCACCCTGATCGGAATTTTCCACCGTGTAGACGTAGTTCCAGACCTTCGGATAGAAATTCTGAAGCTCGTATTTGAGGTAGTAAAGCTGAGACATAAGCTTTGACGGATCGTAGCCGTTTTTCACACAGAACTCGCGGAGTTTCGTCCAGCGTCCGCTGCCCTCCGCTATATCGTGCCACTGACAGATTCCGTAGCTTGTTCCGTTATCTCCGAGCGCCTCGGGATTGAAGCCGGATTCCATCTCTATATTGGCAAGGATGCCGCACGCTGCCGCAGAATTAAGCTTCATATCTCCCGTGAGGAAATCATAAATTATATCAACATTGGAACGTTCGGTGCCTTTTGCGGGCTCGTCAGCAAGCACCGCAACGAAAGGAAAAATCATAAGGAGTGCAAGGAATGTGCCGAGAATTCTTTTTTTCATTATGTAGGTTGCCTTTCTCCGGACAGCGCTTAATTCACATGCGCTTTTCGTCCGATCCTATATAAGATATTATAACACAATGTGCGAATTTTTCAAGTATATATTCCTTAATTACACAAGGATAAATAAGGAAGAAGAATTCGGCGGGATTGATTTTGCGCACTTTGTGTGATATAATTTATGCGGACGTGACGCGCCCGGTTTTCCGGACGCTCTTACATAATAAAAACGGAGCGCCGAATGTGCTCCGGACGACAGACCCGAAAGGAAAGCTCAAAATGAAAAAACTTGTAATGGGCAACGAAGCGATCGCATACGGTGCCCTTGCCGCGGGCGTATCCGTAGTCACCGGATACCCCGGAACGCCGTCCACGGAAGTGCTCGAAACAGTGGCAAAGCTCAAGAAGCGCGGCAGACTGCCCGACGTTTACGTTGAATGGAGCGTAAACGAAAAAACTGCCCTCGAGGTCGCGGCGGGTGCATCCTACTCGGGCGCACGCACGCTTGTAACAATGAAGCAGGTGGGGCTCAACGTAGCCTCCGATCCGCTTATGTCACTCGAATACGTCGGACTTCGCGGCGGTATGGTCATTCTCGTTGCGGACGATCCCGGTCCGATATCCTCGCAGACAGAGCAGGACACTCGCACCTTCGCCTCTTTCTCAAAGGTCCCGGTATTCGACCCTTCCTCACCCGAAGAAGCGTTTGCGATGATGCCGGAGGCATACAAGCTTTCGGAGAAATACGAAACGCCCGTGTTCATGCGTCCCACGACGAGAATATGCCACGCAAACGCGACGCTCGAAATCCCCGAAGCGTTCGAGGCAAAGAAAGCCGACGGATTCATAAAGGATCCGTCAAGATGGGTCATCTTTCCCCGTCTTTCGTATGCAAATCACAAAAAGATAGAAGAGCGGAACGCCGCCCTTTCCGATACGCTTTCATCATACGGAAGAAACAGCGTATCCGGCAGCGGAAGGCTCGGCATCGCCGCGGGCGGAGTCAGCGTCGCCTACGCGCTCGAAGCGCTGTCGCTTCTCCGTGCCGAAAACGGCGAGATCCCCGATATAAAATTCATGAAAACGGCGACCCCGTTTCCCTTCCCCGAAAAGCTCGCCGCGGATTTTCTCCGCGGTCTCGACGAGGTTCTCGTTTTCGAAGAGCTTGATCCGGTGATTGAACGCGCGCTCGCCTTCACCGCGCACAAATACGGGATCGGCGTGAAGATCCTCGGAAAGCTGACAGGAGACGTTGCGTGCGCCGGAGAAAATTCCGCAGAAAGCGCCGCCGCTGCGTTTGCGCGATTTTTCTCGGTCAAAGCGCCCGAATTTCCGGAGCCCGTCGACATGCCGCTGCCCGTTCGCCCGCCCACGCTATGCGCGGGATGTCCGCACCGCGCGTCCTTCTACGCCGTCAAGCAGGCAATGAAGGGACGCCGCAGCGTATTCTGCGGGGACATCGGCTGCTACACGCTCGGAAACGCCGCGCCTCTCGAGATGACGGACACCTGTCTCTGCATGGGTGCGGGAATCACGATTGCACAGGGAATAAAGCGCGCCGGAGACGACGCGATCTGCTTCTCCTTCACCGGAGACTCGACCTTCTTCCACACCGGAATGGTCGGGATCGCAAACGCCGTATACAACGGCACCGATATGGTCGCGGTAATTCTCGACAATTCCACGACCGCAATGACGGGGCATCAGCCGAACCCTAACACGGGAAAGCGCGCATCCGGCGAGATCGCCGAGGTCATCGACATTGAGGGCGTACTGCGCGCGCTCGGCGTGCGCGATGTGGCAACGGTCGATCCTCTCGATCAGGCGGCGGCGATCGAGGAGGTGCGCCGCGCCGCCGACGGCGAGGGCGTCCGTGCAATAATCTTCCGTTCGCCCTGCATTGCGCTCTTCCGACCGGAAAAGCGCTGTAAGGTGAATACCGAAAAATGCACGGGCTGCCGCAGATGCATACGCGAGCTCGGATGTCCCGCGCTCGTCCGCGACGGCGAACGTGTGAAGATCGATGCCTCTCTCTGCTACGGCTGCACCGTCTGCGAGACGGTATGCCCGTTCGGCGCGATATCCCACTGAGGACGCCAGACCAACCGAAAGGAAAAACGAAAAATGATAAACATAATTCTGTGCGGAGTCGGCGGTCAGGGCACCGTCCTTGCATCGAAGATTCTCGCATCCGCGGCAGGCGCGCGCGGCGAATCGGCGCACACCGCCGAGACGATCGGCATGGCGCAGCGCGGCGGCAGCGTAGTAAGCCACGTCCGCATCGGCGAAGGCGCATATTCACCGCTGATCGCCAAAGGATGCGCCGATGCGATCATCGCGTTCGAGCCTGCCGAGGCGGTCCGCGCCTTTCCGTATCTGAAAAAGGGCGGATCGGTCACGGTAAGCTCTTCTCCGGTCAAGCCCGTCACGGACTTGCTTGCCGACAAGCCGTACAGCGCCGACGATATGATAAAATTTCTCGAAAAGCAGGACATACGTTTGACCGTAGTCGACGGCGGCGAGATCATCCGTGAAGCGGGAAGCGCAAAATCCCTCAACGCGGCGCTCATCGCCGCCGCCTGCGCATCGGGTGCGGTTCCGTTTTCCGTCGAAGAAATCGAGAATGTTGTGCGAAACGAGCTCAAGGCGGAATACGCTGAATCGAACCTCCGCGCGATAGCCGCGGGTGCACGCGCCGTTCTCGGATAAAAGCCGGGGCATCGGAAATAACGGTTTAGGATCTGGGCAAAATTGTCGAAATCGTTTTGCCGATCATCGGATAATTGCCCGAATCGGGCGCGCGTGCCGTTCTTCTGTTTTGGGAAGAACAATCGCTTTTTATCTGCTTTCCGTACACACAAAAAGGCTGACCGTCCGGTCAGCCTTTTTCATTCGGAGAAACGAAGCATCATCTCCGATTCAAATCGGGTCATTCTTCGTTTGCTTTCATTTTTTCGTAAGTGAACAACGCGCCGAGAAGGAAAACGATTCCTCCCGTGAGAACGCCCGCCGTATAGATCTGACGGCGGCGGCGGATCCTTTTTGACAGCGCGGCAAATCCGTCCGGATTCTTCATCGTTACGGTGATACCCGCGTGCTGCGCGTTTTTCTTCATGCTTTTTATATATGCCTTGTAATAGTTTCTGCATGCCGGACAGCTCTTCAAATGCTCCTCTACGATCACGCGGCTCGCCGCGCTCGCTATTCCGTCGCGGCAAAGCGGAATGAGATCTCTCACCGTGTCACATCGCATATTCATTTTCAAGTTCCTCCGTAATCTTCTTTCTTGCTCTGAAATATATCACCTTCGCCGAATTTTCGCTGATCTTCAGCGAACGCGCGATCTCCGCATAGCTCATTCCCGCGTATGCGCGCAGCAGCACCACGTTCCGGTGCTTTTCCGGCATACCGGCGACGACACGGCGGACCGCGCGGACAAGCTCGCGCCTGTCAAGCTCGCTCTCCGGATCGGAGTTTTCAAGATACGCGCACGTCATAAGCCCTACATACGAATCCTCAACGCTCATCTTCTGCTTCTTCATATATTTGAAGTAAACGTGCTTCGCTATCGACGCGAGCCATGTGAACACATCGGATTCGCCCTTGAAGCGGTGAATGGACAGATACGCCTGAAAGAAAGTCTCCTGCGTCAGTTCTTCGGAGACCGATTCATTCCTCGAAAGCTTCAAAAGGAAAGAATAGACGCGGGCGAAGTATTCACGGTACAGTTTTTCAAAATCCTGCGTTTTGTATTCCTCCCTTCTTTTCGGTCAATCATATTGTATCGCCTTTTTCGGATAAGTTTGTGAACAAAATGAAAAATCTGAGCTCCGCCGAAATTTTTTCCGAAAAAGTGTAACCTTTTCGATTCCGCCGGCACTAACAATTAAAAGCAAACGAAAAACAGGAGCGGCGGAATCCGTCCGGATGCATCCGCCGGGATTTTTGAGGGTCGGAGTGCGCATATGAGCTTTAATATAAAAGGTACGGGAATGTACGTTCCCGAAAAAATCGTAACGAACGACGATCTTTCGAAGATCGTGGAAACAAACGACGAGTGGATAGCAAAGCGAGTCGGAGTAAAAAGACGTCACATATCGACCGGCGAAACCGCCGCCGACATGGGGCTGAAAGCAGCCGAGCGCGCGCTCGGCAATGCCGGGATCACTCCGGAGCAGCTCGATCTCATAATCGGCGCGACGGTCTCGGGTGAGAACGTTCTTCCCTCCGTATCGTGCGATATACAGGGCAAGCTCGGCGCCGGATGCATGGCGTTCGACATAAACGCGGCGTGCTCGGCGTTCATATTCATGCTTGATGCGGCGGCGGGATTCTTCGCAAAGCAAAAGCTGAGAAACGTGCTTGTAGTCGGCGCGGAACGCATGAGCCGCATAGTCGATTGGTCCGACCGCTCCACCTGCGTTATTTTCGGAGACGGTGCGGGAGCCGCGGTGCTCTCCCCCGGAGACGGCTACGAAGCCTCAACCTTTCACGTCGAGGGCGGAGACAGCGTGCTGCGCGTTCCGCAGGAGCCCGGAATCTCCCCGTTTTTCTCCGGAGACGGTGCAAAGCCCTACATCCACATGAACGGTCAGGAGACCTTCCGTTTCGCGGTCAACTCGATGACCGCCGATATAACGAAGGTGCTTGATGACGCCGGACTTACGATGGACGACATAGCGCTTGTGATCCCGCATCAGGCAAATTACAGGATCATAAAATTTGCCGCCGAGAAATTGGGCGTTCCCGAAGAGAAATTCTTTGTCAACATCGCGGAGTACGGAAACACGTCCTCCGCAAGCATTCCGATCGCGCTCTGCGAGGCTCTGCAAAGCGGAGCCGTACACAGGGGAGACCGCGTGATCTTCTCCGCATTCGGCGGAGGGCTCGCCTCTGCCGCCTGCATAGTAAAGCTGTAAAATCCGCCGAAAGGCAGGAAATATATATTTAATTCCAAGGAGAAAAAATCATGATACTCGAAAAAATCGCATCCATGCTCGCTGAAATCTGCGACACCCCCGCCGAGGAGATCACCGCCGAAAGCAAATTTGCCGATCTCGGAATCGACTCCCTAGACGTCACCGAAATCCTTATGAAGCTTGAGGACGAATTCGGCGTGACCCTCGAGATGGATCCGTCCATCACATCCGTAGGCGATCTTATTTCCAAGATCGAAGAGCAGCAGAAATAAAAGCCATGATCAAATCACCGATATGCGAAATGATCGGGATCAAATACCCGATCTTTCAGGGCGGCATGGCGTGGATCGCCGATGCGAATCTCGCCGCCGCCGTATCAAACGGAGGCGGACTCGGAATAATCTCCGCAATGAATGCGGATGCCGAATACCTCCGCGGGCAGATCGTGCGCGCCCGTGAGCTTACGGATGAGCCGTTCGGCGTAAACATTATGCTGATGAGCCCGTTCGCCGACGAGGTCGCGCAGATCGCGGCGGAAGAAAAGGTAAAGGTCATTACAACCGGTGCCGGAAATCCGACAAAATACATGAAGCTGTGGAAGGACGCGGGAATCACCGTTGTCCCGGTAGTGGCATCGTGCGCTATGGCAAAAATGGTCGAGCGCGCGGGAGCCGACGCGGTTATCGCGGAGGGGCAGGAATCCGGCGGACACATCGGAGAGCTTTGCACAATGGCGATGGTTCCGCAGGTCGCGGATGCCGTTTCGATTCCCGTGCTTGCCGCCGGAGGAATCGCCGACGGACGCGGAGTTGCGGCATCGTTCATGCTCGGAGCAGCCGGAGTTCAGCTCGGAACACGTTTCCTCGTCGCGCGCGAATGCGGAGTACATCAGAATTACAAGGATGCCGTGCTCGCCGCCGGGGACATATCCACGGTAACGACGGGACGCCGCTTCGGCGGAAACACCTGCCGTCAGATCAAGAATACCTTCTCGCGCAATTTTATAAAGGAAGAGTATTCGCCCGAGGCGACCGCCGAAAGCGTCGCAATGCTCGGTGCGGGCGCACTGCGCCGCGCCGCCGTTGACGGCGACGCAAAGAACGGATCGCTTCTCTGCGGTCAGATCGCGGGGCTTGTGAACAAGGAGCAGAGCGCCGCCGAAATCATCGAGGAAATATTCTCGGAGGCGGAAGAGCTGCTGCGCGGAACAAAATTCGCGGACTGAGCTTCTCTCCGTAAACGTATGTGCCGCAAACAATGAAAGCTGCGGCGTAATCGCTCGATCGCCGATCACTCGAATCGCCGAAATGCGTGAGAGCGCGCGCCCGAAAGAAAGATGCGCGAACCGTTTGCCCGCGGGGGCTTCCCCGCCCGAGGCTGACGTTCGGTCTACGCTTCGCTTCATCAAGTTTGCCCGCGGGGGCTTCCCCGCCCGAGGAGTTGTTATGGGAAAAATATCATTTGTGTTTTCCGGTCAGGGCGCGCAGTTCGCCGGAATGGGTAAAGTATTCTACGAGAACTGCGAAAGAGCGCGAAATCTTTTCAACAAAGCCGAAGAAGCACGTCCCGGAACGATCGCGCAGTGCTTCGATGGCAGCGCCGACGAACTCAAAATGACGGAAAACACGCAGCCCTGCCTGTATCTTGCGTCTCTCGCCGCATCCTATGCAATGGACGATGCGGGAATTTCCGCCGACATGACCGCGGGATTCTCACTCGGCGAGATATCGTCGCTTGCGTATGCGGGCGCGTACACCGCCGAAGAGGGCTTTCGCATCGTATGCCGCCGCGCCGAACTCATGGCGCATGCCGCTGCGGAAAATCCCGCGTACATGGCAGCCGTTGTGAAGCTCCGCGCGGAAAAGATCGAAGAAATTGCCTCAAAGTTCAGCCGCACTTATCCGGTAAACTATAACAGCGCGGAGCAGACCGTGATCTCCGGCGATCCCGCGGAACGCGACGCATTCGCCGCGGAAGTGAAGGCTGCCGGCGGAAGGCTGATACCTCTCGCGGTATCGGGCGGATTCCATTCGCCGTTTATGGCACAGGCCGCCGCCCGCTTCGGGGAATTTCTCCGAAGCGCCGATATAAAGGCTCCGTCGATCCCCGCATACTCAAACTTCACGGCGGGGCTTTACGGGGACGATGTGCGCACGCTGCTTGAAAACCAGATCAATCACCCGGTGCGCTGGCAGAAGACCGTTCTCGATATGGCGCAAAACGGCGCCGACACATTCGTCGAGCTCGGTGCGGGCTCAACGCTCGCCAAGCTTATATCGAAAACTCTTCCCGACGCGAAGGTTTTCAGCGTATCGGGATATGAAGATATCGAAAATATCAAAGAAGCTCTGTAACTGAAAGGAAACGCCATGCTTAAAGGAAAAGTCGCTCTTGTCACGGGAGCCGCACGCGGAATCGGAAGAGCAATATGCGAAAACTTCGCCGATTGCGGCGCGGATATCGCTTTCTTCTACGCCTCAAACGACAGCGCCGCCGAGGAATGCAAAGCATCTGTCGAGGCACGCGGCGTAAAGTGCCGCGCCTATAAATGCGATGTCTCCGATTACCACGCGGTCGAAGAGGCTTTCAAATCGGTCGTCACCGAATTCGGCACGGTCGATATTCTCGTAAACAACGCGGGCATCACACGCGACCGCCTCGTTCTCGCAATGAAGGAACAGGATTTCGACGACGTTATCGCCGTGAATCTGAAAGGTGCGTTCAACCTGATAAAGCAGGTCTATCCCGTGCTCGCGCGCAAGAGGAGCGGCAGGATTATCAACATAAGCTCCGTTGCGGGGCTCTGCGGCAATCCCGGACAGCTCAACTACTCCGCCTCAAAGGCAGGGCTCATCGCAATGACGAAGACCGTCGCAAAGGAGCTTGCCGCACGCGGCGTGACCTGCAACGCGATAGCCCCCGGATTTGTCGAAACGGACATGACCAAGGACATCGCGCAGAGCGCACCTCTCGCCGATGCGATACCGATGAAGCGGTTTGCAAAGCCGGAGGAGATCGCCGCACTCGCGTCGTTTCTCGCCTCCGACAGAGCCGCGTATATCACCGGCGAGGTGATCCGCTGCGACGGCGGACTCGCAATGTAACGTCCGCCGGAAAGCCGAAGGACGGTCGAAAAAACATTTTCCGCTTTGCCGCCGCCCGGCGTTTTTGACGGCAGAACGTCACCCGATCCCACAGAGAAAGGAAGCTTCCGCAGGACGGAAGCTACGGTCATAGAAATGAAAAGAGTAGTCGTAACCGGACTCGGAACCATATCCCCCGTAGGTCACTCGGTCGCCGAGACATGGGCATCGCTCATCGCCGGAGTGAACGGAATCGCACCGATCACATACTTCCCCACCGACGATATAAAATACAAACTCGCCGCACAGATCAAGAATTACAATCCCACCGATTTTCTCGATAAGATGACCGCGCGCAAGACCGATCTGTTCGTTCAGTATGCGCTTATCGCATCCGAGGAAGCGATGAACGACAGCGGCATCGCGGGCAATGTGGCGCCCGAAAGACTCGCCGTATACTACGGATCGGGAGTCGGAGGCTTCAACACGATGTGCTCCGAGCATGAGGCTCTCCTCTCAGGCGGACCGCGCCGTGTATCGCCTCACTTTATCCCAAAAATGATAAGCAATATCGCAGCAGGAAACATTGCAATAAAGTACGGCGCTCACGCCGACTGCGTTGCGGTATCCACGGCATGCGCATCGGGCACGACTGCCGTCGGCGAGGCTTACCGCCTCATCTCCGGAGGATACGCCGATGCAGCAATCTGCGGAGGCTCCGAAGCCGCGATAACGCCCCTTACCGTTGCCGGATTCGGCAACTGCCAGGCTCTCACCGCGTCCGAGGACGTGAACGCAGCGTCCATCCCCTTCGATAAAAGACGAAGCGGATTTGTTCTCGGAGAAGGCGCCGGAACTCTGATTCTCGAAGAATACTCCCACGCAGTCGCGCGCGGAGCAAACATATACGCCGAAGTCTGCGGCTACGGTTCGACCTGCGACGCACACCATGTCACCGCGCCCGATCCGGGTGCCGCCATGAGCGCGAAGGCAATTGCCGACGCGCTGAAGGATGTCGCATATGAGCCCGAAAAGCTCTATATCAATGCTCACGGAACTAGCACTCCGCTCAACGACCGAACCGAGACCGCCGCAATAAAGAAGGCGCTCGGCGAAAGCAATGCCGCAAAGATCCACATGAGCTCGACCAAGTCGATGACGGGTCACATGCTCGGCGCAGCGGGCGCACTTGAAGCGATCGTCGCAATCAAAGCGATATGCGGCGGCATAGTTCCCCCGACAATCAACTATCTTGAAAAGGACGAGGACTGCGACCTCGACTGCACGCCGAACAAAGCGGTTTCGTGCGAGATCACGACTGCAGCCTCGACCTCGCTCGGCTTCGGCGGTCACAACGCCTGCGTAGCGTTCAAAAAAATCGACTGACACCGCAAATTCCCGTCGGAGCATCATCACAGCCGCCCCGGCAATAAAATATTGCCTCTATTCGGAAGGAGATTCACCATGGACATCAAAACCGTCGCAAAGCTTGCGGAAATCATAGACAAATACGGTCTTACAAAGATCGACATAACGGACACTTCCGTCCGATACCTGCTCGAAAGAGAATGCGCTTCCCCCGTTCAGGCAGCCGCGGCAGTTCCCTCACCGACTCCCGCCGCTCCCGCCGACGAAAGCGCCGCAGAGGAGCCCCGCTCCGTAAACGGAACGGTGCAGAAATCCTCCCTTGTCGGCACGGTGTACCTCGCTCCGCAGGAAGGACGCGATCCGTTCGTTTCCGTCGGCTCCGAGGTTAAGAAGGGCGATACCGTATGCATAATCGAATCCATGAAGATGCTCAACGAAATTCCCGCGGAGCGTGACGGCAGGATCACCGCCGTCCTTGTCTCGAACGAGGAAACGGTTGAGTACGGTCAGGGACTTTTCGTTATCGAATAATGCGGAGGATTCAATGAACAAGGAAGAAATCAAAAAGATCCTGCCCCACCGCGACGATATGCTTCTCATCGACGAAGCCGAGATCGTTGACGGCAAGGCTCATGCCAAAAGAAAGATCACCGGAGAGGAATTTTTCCTTCGCGGTCATTTTCCCGGAAATCCCGTCGTTCCCGGCGTGATACTGTGCGAGATACTCGCGCAGTCCACCTGCGTGCTTCTCGCCGACACGATGGACGACAGCGTGACCCCGTACTTTTCCGGGCTGAACAACGTAAAATTCAAGCATCCCGTAAAGCCCGGCGATACCGTCGAGACTGAGTGTGAGATTACAAGAGCGAAGGGCGTGTTCTATTTCGCTTCCGGAAAAGGCTTTGTCGACGGAAAGCTCTGCGTGAGCGCGGATTTCTCTTTTGCCCTGGTAAAAAAGGACTGATCCCGCCGGCGCTCCGATACAATTCCCGTTTTGCCTAAGGAGAATAAAGTGTTCGATAAAATTTTATGTGCAAACCGCGGCGAGATCGCCGTCAGAGTGATTCGTGCCTGCCGCGAAATGGGGATAAAAACCGTCGCGGTATATTCCGAAGCCGACAAAAATTCCCTCCATGCCGCCCTCGCCGACGAATGTGTCTGCGTAGGAGGACCGAGCGCCTCGTCAAGTTACCTTAATCAGGAAAACATTATCAGCGCTGCGCTTGCTACAGGAGCACGCGCGATTCATCCCGGATACGGCTTTCTCGCAGAGAACGCCTCCTTCGCCCGTCTCTGCGAGGCGAGCGGGATCGTGTTCATCGGTCCCGACGGTGACACCATCGAGAAGATGGGAAACAAAAACAATGCCCGAGAGCTGATGATAAAGGCGGGAGTGCCCGTTATACCCGGATCGGGAGCTCTTTCCGACGCTGCGGAAGCCAAGGCTTTTGCCGAAAGCATCGGATATCCCGTGCTGATAAAAGCATCAGCGGGAGGCGGCGGAAAAGGGATCCGTCTCGTCGGAAGTGAAAGCGAGCTTGAGGATGCGTTCATCAACGCCTCGGAGGAAGCGCGCCGTGCGTTCTCCGACGGAGAGGTGTATATGGAAAAATACCTCTCACCCGTCCGTCACATCGAAGTCCAGGTGCTCGCCGACGAATACGGAAACACAGTCACGCTCGGAGAGCGCGACTGCTCCCTGCAGCTCAACAGGCAGAAGGTCATCGAAGAAACGCCCTGCCCCGTGCTTTCCGAAGATACAAGACAGCGCATGTTTGAGGCAGCGCGCGCCGCTGTCTCCGCCGCCGGATACACGAATGCCGGAACGGTCGAATTTCTTCTCGACGGTGACGGGAACTTCTACTTCATCGAAATGAACACGCGGCTTCAGGTGGAACACGCTGTTTCCGAAGAGGTCTCAGGAATCGATATCGTCAAGTGGCAGATCCGCATAGCTTCAAAGCTTCCGCTCTCCTTCACTCAGGACGACGTTGTCCTGCGCGGTCACTCGATCGAATGCCGCGTCAACGCGAAATCACAGGGGCAGATCGATTTTCTGCATTTGCCGAGCACGACGAGAGTCCATTTTGATTCCGCACTCGTTCAGGGAGAAAGGATATCTCCCCTTTACGATTCAATGCTCGGAAAGCTTGTCGTTTACGCTCCGACGCGCGACGAGGCTATCCGCAAAACCGAAGCTTCGCTTGCCGAGGTTGCGATCCAGGGCGTGGAAACAAACATCGACGAGCTGCATACCATTATTTTCGAGGATGCCTTCCAATCCGGGGAATACGACACCTCATACCTCGAAAAGCTCTTTAAAAAATGAAACACTTCGTTTTCGCGCATCGCGCGGGAACGTCAGACATAAAACAGAAAGGCGGGGATCTTTCAGATGAACAACATTATCGGAATGTTCAGAGGATCGAAAAACTCTCTTGAGAGCGGCGGTATCAGCGCCGCCGACACAACGGATGATCTTATCCGCTGTCCCGACTGCAAGTGCTTCGAATCGAGAAAGGCGATTGCCAAAAATAAGGCGGTATGCGCAAACTGCGGTCACCACTTCCGCGTATCGGCGCGCAACCGCATTGTAATGATTGCCGACCGTGATACATTCACCGAGCATGATGCCTCCGTGACCTCATGCGACCCGCTCGACTTCCCGGGATACCGGGACAAGCTCGAACGGGCGAAGGATGAGACGGGCGAAAATGAAGCGGTGATAACCGGCGAGGCGAAGATCGGCGGCGAGTGCTGCGTCATAATCTCGATGGAGCCGCGCTTCATCATGGCAAGCATGGGCTCTGCGGTCGGCGAGAAAATCTGCCGTGCATTTGAGTACGCGACGGAAAATCACCTTCCCGTGGTCGCGTTTACCGCATCCGGCGGCGCGCGCATGCAGGAGGGCATCCTCTCGCTCATGCAGATGGCAAAGGTGAGCGCCGCGGTCGGACGCCACGGGGACGCGGGAAATCTCTATATAACCGTGCTTACCGATCCGACCACGGGCGGAGTTACCGCAAGCTTTGCAATGCTCGGCGACATCATTCTTGCCGAACCTCGCGCACTTGTCGGATTTGCGGGGCGCCGCGTGATCGAGCAGACCACGAAGAAAAAGCTTCCGGAGGACTTTCAGCGTGCGGAATTTCTTCTCGAGCACGGCTTCTGCGATGCCATCGTGGAGCGCCGCAATATGAAAAAGACGCTCGCGTTTCTTCTGCGCGCTCACTCCGACACCGACAAAAACGACTCCGAGAAGGCAAAGGAGGACTGACGATGGAACCGTATGAAAAAGTAAAGCTTGCGCGTTCGAGCGACCGCCCGACGGTGCGCGAATACATCAACGCCCTTTTCCCGAATTCCGTTGAGCTTCACGGAGACAGGTGCTTCGGCGACGAAAGCGCCATGGTCGGAGGAATCGGCTATCTCGGCAAAACTCCCGTCACCTTCATCGGAATCGACAAGGGACGCACCACCGAGGAGCGGATCAAAAACCATTTCGGCTCTCCGGGACCCGAGGGATACAGAAAAGCCCTCCGCCTCATGCGTCAGGCATCGAAATTCCGCCGTCCCGTCATCACCTTCGTAGATACCGCAGGAGCATACTGCGGCGAGGAAGCGGAGATGCGCGGGCAGGGTCAGGCGATCGCGCAGAATCTCATGGAGATGATGAAGCTCGACTGCCCCGTGGTCACGCTCGTCACCGGCGAAGGTGGATCCGGCGGTGCACTCGGCATCGCGGTATCCGACAGCCTGTACATGCTTGAAAATGCCGTTTATTCCGTGATCTCTCCCGAGGGATGCGCGGAAATACTGTTCAAGGATGCGAAGCGGAGCGCAGACGCCGCGAAAACGCTGTGCATAACGGCAGGCGACATGGTCCGCTTCGGTGTCGCCGACGGCATCGTCAGTGAGGATTTCGACAACTTCCCGTTCATGTGCAAAAGGATATCTCTTCTTCTCTCAAGCGAGATCGAGCGTCTTTCGGCAAAGACGGCGGAGGAGCTCCGATGCGAACGGTACGACAGATTCCGCAAGATCGGCGTTTTCTGCGAAAACTGATTTCTCCTTACTTTGCGCGCTCACACCGAAATCGGTGCGGGCGCGCATTTTTTTCGTCCTTTTTGCAGATAATAACAAACAGCTCCCGCAGACGCGGAGAGAAAAACGCAAAAAGGAAGTGCCAAAATGTCAAGATTTACTTTGCCGAGAGACATATACCACGGTCCCGGTTCCCTTTCGGAGATCGCAAAGCTCAAAGGAAAAAAAGCATTCGTCGTCACAGGGGGCGGATCGATGAAGCGCTTCGGATTCCTCGGAAAAACGCTCGAATTCCTGCGTGAAGCAGGAATGGAGACTCACGTTTTCGAAGGGGTCGAGCCCGACCCGTCGGTGGAGACCGTACGCCGCGGAGCCGAGGAAATGAAGATATTCTGCCCCGATTGGATAGTGGCGATCGGCGGCGGCTCCCCGATCGACGCGGCAAAGGCGATGTGGGCATTTTATGAGCATCCCGACATTTCATTTGAATCGCTCTGCACTCCGTTCAGCTTTCCGGAGCTTCGGCAAAAGGCTCATTTCTGTGCGATCCCGTCAACGTCGGGAAGTGCGACCGAGGTCACTGCATTTTCCGTGATAACCGATTACGAAAAGGGTATCAAATACCCGCTTGCCGATTTCAACATCACGCCCGATGTTGCCGTCGTCGATCCCGATATCGCGCAAACCATGCCGCCGAAGCTTGCCGCTCACACGGGAATGGACGCATTCACCCACGCGGTCGAGGCATATGTTTCTACCCTTCACTCGGAATTCACCGATCCGCTCGCGCTCCGTGCGATATCACTCGTTTCGGAGTATCTCATCGATTCCTTCGGAGGAGAGCGCACCGCGCGCGAAAAGATGCATTATGCGCAGTGTCTCGCTGGAATGGCGTTTTCAAACGCGCTGCTCGGAATAACTCATTCCATGGCGCACAAGACCGGAGCCGCCTTCTCCGGCGGACACATCGTCCACGGATGCGCGAACGCGATGTATCTGCCGAAGGTAATCCGCTTCAACTCCAGAACCCCCGAAGCAAAGAAGCGGTATGCGGATATCGCGCGCAGCCTCGGACTCGCCGGAAGCCATGAAGAAGAGCTCGTTTCATCGCTCATCGGACGCATTGAGGAGATGAACTCACAGCTTTCGATCCCATCATGCATAAAGGATTACGAAGGCGGGATCATCTCGGAGGAGGAATTTGAGGAAAAGCTTCCGTCTGTCGCGCGTCTTGCGGTCGAGGATGCCTGCACGCTCTCAAATCCGCGAAAGATCAATGCAGGCGAGATGGAGGAGCTGCTTCGCTGCTGCTACTACGGCACCGAGGTCGATTTCTGAGTCCGACGGACACGCGCGGGGCGAATGTTCGCATACGGGCATATGTAACAAATATTTCGGTTTCGAGCGGCATATTTCGCTTAAATATGCCGCTCGTCGCTATTTTTTAGCTGGGCATTTAAAGTAAATAAATTTATTTGAAAATATTTTTGAAAAACTATTTACAATTATACAATTGTGTATTACAATGATATCGGAAAATAAACCCTCGAAAGGAGGAGATACCGTTGGTTTGCTGAGCCTGCCGAAAGCTGCCGCAAGGTAAATCCGTTCGGACCCGGATAAAAGGACCGCGCATCCGCCGTCTTTATCCGCAGGGCGGAGCGCGTTAACTTTCTGTCCGGTTTTCCGAAATCAGAACACTTCGGAACGAAAAAAAGGAAGGACAGAAAAGTTTTTTGCGGTTTTTATTCTCATATGCATACTCGTAACGACAGTTTCCGTCACGGCAAGCGCCGACGCACCTTACCGTGAGCCCGGCTACATCAATCACTATTCGGCATACTATATAAGAAATGCCAAAAGCGGGATCTATCTTGACCTTCAGGCAAGCGGAACGACGAACGGAACCAATTTTCAGCAATACACGTTCGGAGATCCGTCAGAGGTATTTACTCTTATCTCGGTAAGCACAGATGTATATGCCGTAAAGAGCACCTTCTACAATGCAGAAGGCAGAAGCATGGTAATGGACGGACGTTCAAACTGCGTTGACGGCGCACAGGTAATACTCTACAATTATTCAAGCGGAGCAACGGAACAAGCGTGGAGATTCACAAAAAACAGCGACGGAACATACTCGCTTTCTCCTCAGAAAAACCCTTCCCTTTGCCTCGCAATTGAAGGCGGCTCGACTGCAAGCCATGCCAAAGCCAAGCTTGCCGCGAAAAACACGAGTGACCTGAGCCAGCGTTGGTATTTCGAGTATGTGCCCGATGCCACCGGTGTGACAAGCACGGGAATGGAATACTTCTTCATAAGGAACAAGCACAGCGGACTTTATCTTGATCTTCAAAGAAGCTCCACCGAAAGCGGAACCCATTTTCAGCAGTATCAATTCGGACAGAACGGATGCCCGTCCGAAAAGTTCACGATATCGGACCGCAACGGATACGGGCTTATTGAAACGTCTCTCAAATCACGCATGGTCATGGACGGAAGGTCGAACTGTGTCGCAGGAGCGCAGGTGATCCTCTATCCGCGTGTAAGCGAAGCGCCCGAACAGGATTGGTATTTCAGGCGCAATGACGACGGTACATACTGCATTTCACCGAAAAAGAATGTATACCTGAATCTCGCAGTTGAGGGTTCTTCAACATCAAACAATGCAAAGGTCAAGCTTGAAGCACGCGCTTCTTCCGACAATCAGAAGTGGTATCTCGAGCCCGTGAGTGCCGCGGATTTTCAGCCTAAGTATATGTTCCCGGATCCGGAGAACGGGGTAACGCCTTACAGAAACATTTCTTCAGGCTATAAAACATCCGAAAGACCGACCCATTACGCATTAGACATTATCGGAAAAAACGCCGATATCTCCTACCAAAAGATTTACTCTCCCACTTCGGGAACAGTTGTTTTCAGCAACTATACCGGCGAAGCGGGATATTACGTCATAATAGAATCCGATATGTGCCGGCGCGGAACGGGTAAAAAGATCAAATACACTTTCGGGCATCTTGCTTGGAAATCCGAATTAAAAGTCGGACAGCGTATTCTTCCGTGGGACTTTATAGGTTATGTCGGGGATACGGGGGATCCCGATCCCGTATACGGACCTCCCGGATTTCACCTTCATACTGCTATATTCCATGTTAAAAATAATGCCCGGCTCTGGCCCGATGGCGACAATTGCCATAATCCTCAGTTTTTCCATTCCAACACCGATTTTGTAGGTGACCTGTCTTCAACGTCTCCGTAACACTGCCCCCCCAAATATAACAAAATATAAAGGAGAATTCACATGAAAAAATTAGCTGTTGTGATTTTTGCGGCGCTTCTTACAGCCTCCGTTTTCGCGGGATGCGATAAAAAAGACACGCCTCCCAAGGAGACCCGGAGTGCAGTACATACCGACGCTGCGCCTTCTGAAGTAACGACCGAAGCCCCTGCCGTAACGACCGAAGCTCCGACCGCGAACATAGGAATCGGAGGTTCGCGCCCTAACTACTTCACCAAAGAATATCATTTCGTCTACACCAGTATTCCCGGAGAGCTGATAGATCAGGTCGGCGATGACAATTTTCAGAAATGGCTTGAAGAGGATCTTAACTACAATCCGGGTGCTGTAGGCAAAATCGACTCAAAGCCTCTTTATATATACGATTTCATAAAGCACTTCAACATTTCCAAAGAAGATTTCATCGCCGCAGACAAAGTCGCAGGCGGCAAATACCGCCAATTCACCGACGGAATGATCGATGCGCTTTATTCCGACGATCAGAGCGAGATCAACAGATACTTCGTCAGCCCCTTCTCTTTCCTTGTCGGCAACACGATCTATACTCCCGAATGGATCTGCAATCACAGCCATGAGGAAGTAAACGCCGTCGGAATATCCGATCAGGCAATTGCAGACAAGATGGGTATGTGGAAAGCGGACTTTACCGCCGAGCAGTTCGAACAGTTAAAGGAATTCTGCGAATCCAACTCAATCAGCTACACTCTCGATGTCGACGAAAATACCCTCGGCGATCCCGTTGATCCGAACACTTCGAGAATAACGCCGCCTGCAACCGGAACCGATACCGCACCTTCCGAAAATACCGAATCATAAGATCGCAAGATAAAAAATCCCGTGCCGTGCACGGAATTTTTCTTTTGGGATATCATATTATAATTTCGTCAAGGCTGCGCTTCGGCACGAAATGAACATTCGCGCTGTTGCGGAAATACTTCGTGTTTCCGTCCTGCGCCTCGCAGAGGATTACGGTCTCCGCCTTTTTGCCGAGCGCGATCAGCAGGCGAGGAAGTACGTTCTCCGAAAGACCGAGAAGCAACGCGCACTTTTCGGGGGAAAACGATCCTATCATGCACGCGCCGTATCCGGCCTCCGCAGCGGCAAGCGTCACGGACTGCGCGGCGATCCCGACATCCATTGCGGAGAAATCGTTCATGCTTTCGCTTACGTTCTTATCATGGCATATCACGATAAACGCAGTCGGATGACCGCCGTCGGGCGGAAGCTTTCTGTCGGTGATATCCCCCGCCCAGCGGGTAAGCGCGAGCAGCGCTTCCGTCTCGTCCTTTTCAAGCACGAGACGGAATTTAAGAGTCTGCGCGTTTCGCGCTGACGCGCTCAGCCTTGCGCAGTCAACGAACGATGCGAGAGTCTCACGGTCAAAGCGCACGCTTTCGTCAAAGGTGCGGATACTGCGGTTCTCTATGATAAGCTCTTTCAGGTCAATCGGCATCATTTTACATCGATTATCGACTCATCCCAGATATCGGGAGCGCGGTATCCGAGGAAGTTGACCGCGGTCGCCGCGACATCGGAAAGTCCGAATGCACCTTTCTTTACGGTATAATTCTTATCAGTGGAGTTATCGTAGATCACGAACGGAACGGGGTTGAGCGTATGGCTCGTCTTTGCCTTGAAGCCGTGCTCGCCCTTCTTCGGCTCGCCGGTCTTCTTATCGATCTCGTACATCTCGTCGGCGTTGCCGTGATCTGCGGTTATGAGCGCAACTCCGCCGAGCTTATCGATAACGGTGAGGATGCGTGCAAGCTGCAGGTCAAGCGCTTCCATCGAGCAGCGCGTCGCAAGATAGTTTCCGGTGTGTCCGACCATGTCGCCGTTCGGGAAGTTGACCCGCAGGCACTTGTATTTTCCGCTTTCGAGAGCCTCGATGAGCGCGTCGGTGATCTCGGCGCACTTCATCCACGGGCGCTGCTCAAAGGGAACAACATCCGACGGGATCTCGACATATGTCTCAAGCTCCTCGGAGAATTTGCCCGAGCGGTTTCCGTTCCAGAAGTATGTCACATGACCGTACTTCTGTGTTTCGGAGATCGCATACTGAGTTACCCCGGTATCGCAGAGGTATTCGCCCATCGTTCCGGTGATCTCAGGCGGAGCGACAAGGTATCTCGACGGAATATGGAGGTCGCCGTCGTACTCGAGCATTCCCGCATATACGACCTTCGGTGTGCGGATGCGGTCGAATTTGTCGAAGTCGTCTCCCGCCTCGAAAGCCTTCGATATCTCAATCGAGCGGTCTCCGCGGAAGTTGAAGAAGACCACGGCGTCACCGTCGTTGATCGTTCCGACGGGCTTGCCATCCTCGGCGATAACGAACGGATCGAGATCCTGATCGATCGCGCCCGTTTCCTCGCGGTAGGTCTTTACAGCCTCTTCGGCGGAAGCAAACATTCTTCCCTCGCCGAGCACATGGGTCTTCCATCCGAGCTCAACCATATGCCAATTTGCTTCGTAACGATCCATTGTGATCTTCATGCGTCCGCCGCCCGACGCGATCTTTACGTCGAAATCATCAGAGCGGAGCGAATCGAGATAAGCTTCAAAGGGAATGACATAATCGAGTGCGGAGGTCTCCCCGACATCACGACCGTCGAGAAGTATATGAATGCGGACACGGCTCACGCCCTCCTTCTTGGCTTCGTCGATCATAGCCTTGAGATGATCAATGTGGGAATGCACGTTGCCGTCGGAGAAAAGTCCGAGAAAATGAAGCGTGCCGCCGTTTTTCGCCGCGGAAACAATCTCCTTCCACGCATCGGAGGTGAACATTTTTCCCGATTCGATCGACTGCGAGACAAGCTTTGCGCCTTGCGCGAACACCTGACCCGAGCCGAGCGCGTTATGTCCGACCTCGGAATTTCCCATATCGTCGTCGGACGGAAGTCCGACCGCGGTGCCGTGAGCCTTGAGCTGTACAGTCGGGTACTCGGACATCAGCATATCGAGCGTAGGCGTATATGCCTCCGCAACGGCGTTGCCCTCTCTCTTCGGAGCAAGCCCGACACCGTCCATGACTATCGTAAGAACAGGACCTGCGGTCCCTTTGAATTCGCTGAGTTTTTCAAGCTTCATATATTTATATCTCCTTTGTATTATTTTTTCATTTATCGGACTTTTTATCCGCCGTGAAGGAACGTACCGTCTCCGCGGCAAATGTCCCGAGCTGCGCGAACGCCTGCCCCGCGCCGAGCGCGTACACATAGTTGTGCACCGAAGAATCCCCCGAGGCGCACATGGATGCGAAAAGCGCCGTAAACATAAGGCACGCCACCGGATACAGAAGAGCGATCACCCTTCTTACGGTGCGCATTTTATGCCCGATCAGCGCCGCCGAGCAAAGAAGGATCAGCACAAGCGACGACAGCGGCACCGTCATTGCGAAGTACGACGAAAACGCATCCGATGCCCAGACGGACGATGCGTCGGGCGAACGGCGGAACATGACGCAGGATGCGATGCACACCGCGATCCCCGCGGCGCCTGCGGCAAGTGAAACGAAAAATCCCGTGCGCAAAAGATACTTTCCGAAAAATGCGGAGCGCACGAAAAGCGCTGCGCCGAGTGCGGCGCACGCGAAGCCGATCACATAAAACATCACGCACCTCCAATCAGTTTATTTTATCACACATACCGCGTCAAGTCAATAATCAAGCCCCGATTTCCACCGGGGATATTGTAGGATTTACGGAGTGCGCAAGGTGAATTTTACAAAAAACAGATTGACAATCTTACCTTTGCAGGGTACAATGTTAATCGTGTGATATCCTTCGCCGTCGGACCGACGGCAGACATAAAACAAACGTCTATCCGAAAGGAAAAAACGATGCAGAATATCATAGAGATTAGAAATCTCACGAAATCCTTCGGCGATATCCGCGCGGTGCGCGATCTCAGCTTCAGCGTAAGGCGTGGCGAGCTTTTTGCTTTTCTCGGCGTAAACGGCGCGGGAAAAAGCACGACAATATCGATAATGTGCGGCCTGCTTGAAAAGGACGGAGGCAGCATCTCGATATGCGGCACGGACACCGAAAAAAACATGCAGTCGCTCAAGAGGCGCATCGGCGTAGTGTTTCAGAATTCCGCGCTTGATCAGGCGCTGTCGGTGCGTGACAATCTTTCCGTCCGCGCCGCGCTTTACGGAATACGCGGAAAGGAGTTTGCGCGCCGTCTTGACGAGCTTGCCGAGCTTCTCGATTTCGGCGGTCTTCTCGGACGTACCGTCGGAAAGCTGTCCGGCGGACAGCGCCGCAGGATCGACATTGCGCGCGCGCTTCTTCACCGCCCCGAAATTCTCATCCTCGACGAGCCGACCACGGGGCTTGATCCTCAGACAAGGCATCTGCTTTGGGATGTCGTTACCGGGCTGAGGGGCAGCGAAGGGCTGACGGTCTTTCTGACAACGCATTATATGGAGGAAGCCGCCGACGCGGATTATGTGGTGATACTCGACAGCGGAAGCATCTGCGCCGAGGGAACACCGCTCGAGCTGAAGAACGCCTACACGGGGGACTTCATCACGCTTTACGGAATTGCGGAATCCGAAGCCGCCGCGCTCGGACATCCTTACGAAAGGATCGGTGACGCTTTCCGCATCTCGGTGCCGGACACCGCAAGCGCGACAAAGCTTATAATAGAAAATCCCGGACTTTTCGGGGATTTTGAAATCACAAAAGGAAAAATGGACGATGTATTTCTTGCGGTCACCGGAAAGAAGCTCGGCCAAGGTACGGAAAAATGACAGGACTCGGCGCTCTCATAAGACGCAACTGCAAGCTGTTCTTCAAGGATAAGGGAATGTTTTTCACCTCCCTGATAACTCCGCTGATACTTCTCGTTCTGTACATAACCTTCCTCGGGAATGTCTACCGCGACAGCTTTTCCTCCGCGCTCCCGCCGTCGTTTCAGATTTCCGAAAAGCTTATAAACGCGACCGTCGGCGGTGAGCTTGTTTCGTCTCTGCTTGCGGTATGCTGTGTAACGGTCGCGTTCTGCTCAAATCTTCTCATGATCTCGGACAGGGTGAACGGAGCTGCGAAGGATCTCGCAATAACGCCGGTAAGACCGTCCGCCATCGCGCTCGGGTATTTCATCTCGACCGTGCTCTCCACCCTTGCGATCTGCATGACGGCGCTCGGCGCATCGTTCATCTATCTTTCGCACATGGGCTGGTATCTGTCGGCTTCGGATGTCCTTCTGCTGATACTCGATGTGATCCTGCTCGTGCTCTTCGGCACGGCGCTGTCGTCTGTCGTGACGTATCCGCTCACGACCTCCGGTCAGGGCTCGGCGGTCGGAACCGTAGTCAGCGCGGGATACGGCTTCATATGCGGAGCATATATGCCGATCTCAAGCTTCGGATCCGGACTTCAGCGCGTAATTTCGTTCCTTCCCGGAACATACGGCACTTCCCTTCTCCGAAATCATACGCTCCGCGGAGCCTTCGCCGAGATGAGCGCATGCGGCTTTCCGTCCGAGGTTGTCGAAGGGATAAAGGACTCCGTTGACTGCAACCTTTATTTCTTCGGTCACGGCGTATCGCTCGGCGCGATGTATGCGATCCTCTCGATCTCCGCCGCCGTACTCATCGCCGCATACGTTATCATGAACACCGTTTTCAAAATAAAGAAATCCTGATATTATATCAGAAAAGCGGACTGCCGTGCAGTCCGCTTTTTCGTCGGAGTTACGCTCCTTATCTATTAAAACGCCCAATTTCCGTCTTTGAATATCGGAACATCGCGTCCGTCGCGGGTGTGAGCGGTGATCGAGAGATCCTCAGAGCCTATCATGAAGTCCTCGTGAATCTGCGAATCGTTGATTCCCTTCTCGCGGCACTCGTCAAGCGTATATTTTTCGTAATCCTTCAGACAGTTCGAGAAGCCCATACCGAGTGCAAGATGGCACGCGGCGTTCTCGTCGAACAGCGTATTGTAGAAGAGTATTCCCGAATTTCTGATCGGAGAATCGTAGGGTACAAGCGCGCATTCGCCGAGGTATGCCGCGCCTTCGTCCATGGAGATCATCTGCTTCAGAAGCTCTTCGCCGCGCTTTGCCTTCACTTCTACGGCACGTCCGCCCTCAAATCTGATCGAGAAATCCTCAATCAGCTCGCCGCGGTACGAAAGCGGCTTCGTGGAGTAGACTATTCCCTCCGCTTCTCCGCGCTTCGGCGTTGTGAACACCTCCTCCGAAGGAATGTTCGGATTGAAGTAATTTCCGCTTCCGAGAGCGTACTCACCGCCGCCGCAGAAGAGTGCGTCCGGGATCATGCCGACCTTAAGGTCGGTGCCGTTCGACGACTTGTATTCGAGGCTCTCGATTCCGAGTGAGTTCAGATACTCGCAGCGGCGCGCAAGATCCTCGTTGTGCTTTCTCCATGCCTCCTCGGGATCCTCGTCAACGCGGGAGGTTTTGAGTATCGCTTCCCAAAGAAGCTCGACCGCACGGGATGCTCTCTCGCCGGGAAACACCTTCTTCGCCCACTTCACGCCGGGAACAGCCGCAATGCACCACTGATACTTGTTCTCCATCTTATCGCGGATCGGCTTGATCACCTTATAGCGCGCCTGCAGCGCCTTTGCGTTCTTCTCCTGATTTATGCCGCAGAGGCCGTCGGGATCTTCCGAAATGAGATATATCCTGCACGGCAGGGTATCGGCGTAATGCTCAAGCTTTGCAACCTCCCAATCATCGAGAGTCGAAAGAGTTTTGAGTGAACGGTGACGGACGTGATATTTCTGCAGAGGCTGATGCGACCACTCGACGGTGACCTTGCGGGCACCCGCCTTGTAGCATTCATCCGTCAGCATTTCAACGAATTCCGGCTGATCAAGCTCCGCCTGAATTACAACGTCCTGTCCCTTCCGGATTTTCACGCCGACTCTTGCAATAAGCTTCGCGTACTTTCTGAGAATAGTCTTTTTCATATGTTTTGTCCTTTCAGGATTATTTTTAATTCGTGTATGCGTACCGACGCGCGGTCTGCGTCTTTACGCGCTCAAGCGCCCGCCTTCCTAAATATCGGAAGAACGGACGCTTTGCGTTATTTTATAATCGTTATCGTGCGTGATCGCACTCTTCTTCGTCGTCGGTGTCGAGCATATCCCGTTTTCTCGCTTCCTCGATCTGTGCCTTTACCATCATATCCTTGACCTTCATGAGTCTTGAAAGATTTCCTCTCTCGTTTTCGTCAAGCTTCATGGATATTTCCTTGATCTGCACCTCATACTGTGGGATCATGATGTACTCGAGCGCGTTTACGCGGCGGCGGGTACGTTCGATCTCATCGCACAGAAGAAGCGAGGTCTTTTCAAGCTGAGCGAGGTGCACAAGCTCCGGAAGCACGTCCGTAAGCTCATCCGTTGCGAGGTCGAGCGCGGACGTTGTGAAAGCGAAGCCGTAGGGAGAAGCGCTCTTGCCCTTGTCATAGCTGAAATCGTACCTCGGCACGATCACGCTCATGATATTTTCCTCGCCGACCGAAAGCTCTCCGCCGCCCGCCGGCAGCATAAGAGCCGCAGTCATCATACGCGGATCGGTCTGAGCCGCGGCTATCGAAAAGCGTCCGTCAACATCGCCGAGCGTCACGGAAAGCTTCTCACGAAGCTCCTTTGCCTCACGGACCGCATCGAGAAAGCGGCGCATGAGCTCGTCGCACTTATCCTTGAGAAGCTTATGCCCGCGCCGAGCGGTTGCAAGCTGACCCTTGAGCCGCTTCAGCTCCATACGGGTGGGATTAACTTTTATCGCAGCCATCGGGATCTCCTTTCCGCCGCGTTAAGACTCCGGCCAATATTTATCGAGTATTGCGGGCTTGATGCGCTTCATCTCGGAGCGCGGAAGTATCTTAAGCAGCTCCCATCCGAGATCAAGCGTCTGCTCGATCGTGCGATCCTCGTAGAAGCCCTGATTGATATAGCGCTTCTCGAATTCATCCGAGAACTTCGCATACAGTCTGTCTGTCGGTGTAAGCGCCGCCTCGCCGAGAACGACCATAAGCTCTTTCGCCTCACGTCCGCGCGCGTAGCTTGAGAAAAGCTGGTTCATCGTGTTCGCGTGATCCTCTCTCGTTTTGCCTTCGCCGATTCCCTTGTCCTTCAGACGCGAAAGCGAAGGGAGAACATCGACCGGCGGAAGATATCCCTTGCGGTACATCTCGCGAGAAAGGATTATCTGCCCCTCGGTTATATATCCCGTGAGGTCGGGGATCGGGTGGGTCTTGTCGTCCTCGGGCATCGTAAGGATCGGGATCATCGTGATCGATCCCGCGGAGCCCTTCTTGCGTCCCGCACGCTCGTACATTGTCGCAAGGTCGGTGTAAAGGTATCCGGGGTAGCCGCGGCGTCCGGGAACCTCCTTGCGCGCCGCCGACACCTCGCGCAGCGCCTCGGCGTAATTCGTGATGTCCGTGATTATGACAAGCACATGCATATCGCACTCAAAGGCGAGATACTCCGCCGCGGTAAGCGCCATACGCGGTGCGCTTATACGCTCGATCGCGGGGTCGGAGGCAAGGTTGACGAACATAACCGTTCTGTCTATCGCTCCGGTCTTTTTGAAGTCGGAGATAAAGAAGTCCGCCTCCTCAAAGGTTATGCCGACCGCGGCAAACACCACGGCGAATTTCGTTTTCTCTCCCTCGGAGCGGACCTTTGCCTGACGCGCGATCTGCGCGGCGAGGTTTGCGTGAGGAAGTCCCGAGCCGGAGAAGATCGGGAGCTTCTGTCCGCGGACAAGCGTATTCAGTCCGTCGATCGTCGATATTCCCGTCTGTATGAATTCGGAGGGATAGTTTCGCGCGGCGGGATTGATCGGCGTACCGTTTATGTCGAGCGACTTGTCCGGTATTACCGAAGGACCCCCGTCGATCGGCTCGCCCATTCCGGAAAAGACGCGTCCGAGCATATCCTTCGACACGGGAAGTTCGATCCCGTGACCCGAAAAGCGAACCTTGGAATTTGCGAGATTCAGCCCCGCAGAGCTTTCGAAAAGCTGAACGAGCACGTTCGAGCCGTTGATCTCGAGGACGCGGCAGCGGCGCTTTTCGCCGTCCGGCAGCTCGATCTCTCCGAGTTCGTCATACTTTACGCCGTCCACCTTGCGCAGCAGCATCAGAGGCCCCGCGACCTCTTCTATAGTTCTGTATTCCTTGACCATATCAGTTATCCTCCTTAGTGCAGAGCGATGCGCATTCCGAATCTATTTCGCTTCTGACGGACGCATATACCGCCTCATAGGTCTCGGGATCGGCATCCTTTGCGCGTCCGATCTTCTCGCGGCACGCAAGAGAGGAAAGCTTCTCTATATCCGCTCCCTTTCCGAGCGCGTCAAGCGCGCGGTCGCGGAAATAAAGTATCAGCGAAAGTATCGCGTACTGTTTTTTCAGCGACGAATACGAGTCCGTATCGCTGAACGCATTCTGCTGCAGAAAGTCCTCGCGCACGCTCCGTGCGACTTCAAGAGTAAGTCTGTCCGTGGGCGACAGCGCGTCAACACCGACAAGCTTCACGATCTCGTCGAGTCCCGCCTCCTCCTGGAGGATTGTTGACATCTGCGCAACGAGCGAATTCCAATTCGGATCAACGTTCTTCGTATACCATTCGCCGAGGCGGTCCTTGTAGAGCGAGTACGAATTCAACCAATTTATAGCCGGGAAATGACGGCGGTAAGCAAGCGAGGAATCAAGTCCCCAGAACACCTTGACTATGCGAAGCGTCGCCTGTGTGACAGGCTCGGAGATGTCGCCGCCTTGAGGAGATACCGCCCCGATCGCCGAAAGCGCTCCGTAGCGCGAGTCCTTTCCGAGGCACTCGACCGCGCCCGCACGCTCATAAAACTGCGCAAGGCGCGACGTAAGATACGCGGGGTATCCTTCGTCTCCGGGCATTTCCTCGAGGCGTCCGCTCATCTCGCGGAGCGCCTCCGCCCAGCGTGACGTGGAATCCGCGATAACCGCGACCGAATATCCCATATCGCGGTAATACTCGGCGATCGTGATTCCCGTGTAGATCGACGCCTCGCGCGCCGCAACGGGCATATCAGATGTATTTGCGATGAGCACGGTACGCTTCATCAGCGATTCGCCCGTGCGCGGGTCGCGTATCTCGGGAAATTCGTTAAGAACGTCCGTCATCTCGTTGCCGCGCTCGCCGCAGCCGATATAGACGACGATATCGACGTTCGACCATTTTGCAAGCTGGTGCTGAACGACGGTCTTGCCCGAGCCGAAGGGGCCCGGCACGCACGCCGTTCCGCCCATTGCTATCGGGAAAAGCGTATCTATCGAACGCTGTCCGGTTATCATCGGCTCGGACGGCGGAAGCTTGCGTGAATACGGGCGGCTCTTTCGCACGGGCCATTTCTGCATCAGCGTAACGTCAAAATATCCGTTTGAGGTATGGATCGCGCCGACCTTGTCGGTCACGGTATATTCGCCGGAGGCAAGGGATTCCACGGTTCCGGCAATGCCGTAGGGCACCATTATCTTATGGCGGATGACCTCGGTCTCGTCAACGTATCCGAGAATGTCGCCTGCCTCGACCTTGTCTCCGACCGATGCGGTCGCAACAAATTTCCACTTCGCCGTCCGATCGAGCGCGGGAAGATTTATTCCCTTCTTTATGTTCGGACCCGCCGCCTCATACATACGCTCAAGCGGGCGCTGGATACCGTCGTATATCGTGGTTGCAAGTCCCGGTCCGAGCTCTGCCGACAGCGGCGCTCCCGTGGAGACAACGCGGTCTCCGCGTCCGAGTCCCGCGGTCTCCTCATACACCTGGATCGATGCGCGATCTCCGTGGATCTCGATTATCTCTCCTATAAGCTGCTGCTCACCGACACGCACGACGTCGAACATATTCGCGTCGCGCATTCCCTCCGCAATAACGAGCGGTCCGGATATTTTCTGAATTCTTCCCTCAGTCATTATCTCCTCCGCGTCCCTTCATACGGGAGCTTCCTTTCATTAAAATCCGCAGCACACGGCAAAAACGCCGCCGTGCGAATCACTCTTTATAAACTATATCTGCGCCGACCGCGCGCTCCACCGCGCGCCTCATAACGAGCGTTGCGCCGCCGCTTCCCTCCGCCGTTCCCGGAAGGACCGACACCGCGGGAGAAAAGCGCCCTGCATATGAGGCGATCTTATCCGAGAGCGCGTCCGCGTATTCCGGGGATACGAAGATTATCTCCGCTCCGTCCTTCTCCGCGCGGTCAAGCCCTGATGCGGCGCTTTCCCCGTCCTCGGCAAAATAAACCGAAAATCCGACGGAGAGATAGCAGAGAACCGCCTCTCTCGATCCGACTATTGCGATTTTTGACATTTCAAAACCACCTTCTACCGACGCTTTCCGAGAACTGCGCCGCGTATTTCATTCTGCGCGGCACCGCGCCTGAGATAAGCGCCCGCCGTCATAAATGCGCGGACATCGGATTCGTGCTCGACGATGAACGCGCAGAGCACCTCCGGTCCGAAAGCGACAAATTTAATCGCAGACAAAAGCTCTTCGCTCTTTGAGTCAAAATATGCTTCGACCTCGCGCACGGCATCGGTCCCCGCATCCGCCGAACGAAGCAGCGCGGAAAGCTCTGTGCCGTAGAGCGACGATGCAAGCGCGTCGGTCGAAAATTCTCCGGACTCGAATTTTTCGCACGTGAGAGTACCGCCCGAAACAAAGGCACGGTCAAACAGCGCGCGTTTCGCCGAATCGGAAAGAGCCGTTTTCGCAATACGGAGATATGCCGTCACGTTCGCCGAATCGGCGCGGACCCCGCAAAGCTTCGAAAGCAGAGGCACACCCGATGCGGCGGCGCTTTTCGCCGTATCTTCAAAGCATCCGGCGTCAAGCGCGAGATCTATCGCCCTTGCTTCGCCGGTCGAGGCATAGTCGGCAAGCGCTTTTTCAGCCCCCGCCCGTATTCCCTCGGGAAAAGCCTCAAACGAATTCTTTTCGGCGGCACTGTATGCCTCGTCCGCGCCGACCGTTCCGAACGGGAACAGCGCCGGACGCGGCGCGTCGGTGATCCGCGCCTTTATGCAGAGCTTGAGATTTGCGGCATCGTACTTATAAAGCAGGCTGTCGAACAGCGCGGGCACGGGCGAGAACGAACGCACGAGCTTCACCGCCGCCGAAAGATAAGCGTCGCAGAGCGCATCAAGCGTCAAGCCGTCCTGAGGCATTGCATCCTGAGGAAAAAGCGATCTGACGAAAGCGCAGAGCGCATCCACCGATGCGCAGTCCGCAGCCTTTGAAACGCGGTCGTTATGCGATAACTGACCTTCGGATGCGCGTGCGAGCGCCGAAGCCTGAACAAAATCGGTACTTTTCATGAGAACAGCACCTTTACGACTTCGCTCTCGGTATCGGCTCTAAGCGATGAGATCACAGCCTTGACCGAGCAGTTCGTCTCAATGTCGCCGTAGCGGAGTATGAGCCCGCCTCTTATATCGGCAGTCTCCTCGGCGACCGATACGGAGATATCCTTTCCGCGTTTGCCGAGCAATTCGGCACTTCGTCCGAGCACGCGCTCCGAAAGCTTTTCGCGGTCCGCGGAATTGAAGATCACTTCGAAATTGCAGTCCGCCTCTTCGCCGTAATGCTCGGCAAGCTCCGCCGCCTCATCAAGGCGCGAGTTCACGGCATCGGAGAGAAGGTGCGAAAGAAACGAAACGTAATCCTCCTCGGGGAGCGAGCAGATATACTCTTCGGCGTTTGTATACGCGCGGTCGATCAGTCCGACCCTCGCGCGGAGAAGCACTTCGCGGCGCTTCATTGACGCCGCGCTCTCGGCGCGGGATGCGATCATAGCACATTCGCGTTCGATCCTTTCGCCGTTCATGCGGCGCATATCGTTTATTTTATTCTCACAGCCTTCGTTGAGCTCCGAGATCTCGCGTTCCGCCTTTGCGCGGACAGCTGCGATCTTTTCATCCGTCTCCGCGGCTATTTTATCAATTATTTTGTCGAAATTATTCATATATATGAGCTGCGTATTCCCTTTCCCTCCGGCGTCTGCAAGTTTTAGACACATGTGGAATTTGAATCGATATTATGCATATGTCTAAATCGTTCCGCCGGAGCTTTTTTGAAGGCGATTTCACGCCTTCGCAAGGTAAAAGCGACTTTGTTATGCGTTGAAAGATATGATGGGAAGGAGGGATACAAGGAGCGCGAATATTGCGTAGGTCTCAACAAGCGCGGCGTTGGTTATTGCCTGTCCGATCGCTCCGGGACGGCGTGAAACAAGATTGATTCCGGCGGCGGCGACACGTCCCTGGGATATTGCGGAAATAAGTCCAACTACTGCTATGGGAAGTGCGCACGCGAAAAGGTAAACACCCTGCATAACGGTAAGCTCGGTTCCGCCCGAAAGGATTCCCGCCTTGACGAAGATCATGAAGGCGGTAACGAAGCCGTAGATTCCCTGAGTTCCGGGGAGCGCCTGAAGAAGGAGCGCACGACCGAACTTGGAAGGATCCTCGGCGAGCATCCCGGAAGCCGCCTCACCGACGATTCCGACGCCCTTTGCGCTTCCGCAGCAGGCGAGTATTGCCGCAAGTGCGGCGCCGAACAATGCGATGTTCTGACCGGTAAAAATTGATGAAATGATTCCCATTTTTCTTTTCTCCCTTGATTGAATTGATTATTTAAAGACCGTATACTTTGTATCCGGTGCAAGCGGTACAAATTCACGTCCGCCGTCTTCAAAGAATTTTCCGAAAAATTCGATGTACTGCAGACGGCTTGTATGAACGTAGGTTCCGAGAAGGTTTACTGCAAAATTCAGAGTATGTCCGAGAAGGAATGCGAGTGTCATGGAGATCACACCGCCGATTCCCGGTCCGCCCATCGCGCCGAAGATGTTGACGACGTTTGCGATGACCGCCGACGCAAGGCTGAGTGCAAGGATTCTCGAGTACGAAAGAAGATCGGAGCCGTAACTCACTATATCGTACAGTGAAAGAATACCTTTAAGCAGCTTCATTATCGGGTTCTTTTCGGCGCGTCCCTGCGAAAAGATCAGCATCAGCGCACCGATAAGAGCGCATATCATTCCCGCCGTCGGGAAAACGAAGTAAAGACCGATTCCCGCGAACAGAATGAACCAGCTTCCGACATCGAACACCGCGGCGACCGGGTGTCCGTCGCGCACCGTTATGCCGAATTTGATCGCCATTCCGGTGAGAAGATGAAGCGCGCCCATCGCAAGCGATATCACGAGGAACAGGATCGGATTGTCGATCATGTTGAAGCAGAGCGCCATGTCGGGTGCTTTCTCGATCCCGAGAAAGTCCTCCATGATCCGCGTCGGCATATCACCGAAGTATCCGCCGAAGAGCGCACCGCCGACCATTGAAGCAACTCCGCACATTGCGAACATCCGGAGAAAGCGCGCAAGCGATTCCTTGGGGCGCATAAGCTTCAGTCCAAGGAGGCATCCGACCGTAAGCGTCAGTCCGTATCCGACATCGGCAAACATGAGACCGAATATCAGGATATAGAACACACCCATCACCGTGGTCGGGTCAAACGCGCCGTATGAGGGATAGGAATAAAGTCCGACGATAGGCTCAAACTGCGATCCGAACGCCCCGTTTGAAAGAATGATCGGAACGCTTTCCTTTTCCGGCTCCGGTTCGTCAAACGAATATGCGGCGCCGACATCGCCGAACAGCTTTTCGAGCTTTCCCGCATAACGCACGCTCACCCATCCGCCTATAACCGAGCATCGCTCGGTCTGTCTCATCTTATTCTTTTCACGAAGCCGCGCCTCAGCTGTGGTCAGGTAATCGAGGTATACCCTCATCTCGGTGAGCTTGCCGTCCGCAAGAGCCTTCGCACGTTCACGAAGCTCCGTGAGTTTTTGATTTTCGAAGTCCGTCTCCGCTATGCACGACGCGATAACTCCGTCGGCATAGCCTTCATCGGCGCTTGCCTGCGCCTGAGTCTGCGTAAATCCGAGCGACGACAGCGCCGACATGCAGCTGTCGAAATCGTCGCGGTGCGCGGTCATTGCAACAGCAGTCCCGTTCTTTCCCGTTGATATAACATCGACAGTGCAGGCGTAATCGCCGAGAGCGGACGTAATCTCTTCATCGCCGATCGAGGGCGGAAGAGTGCCGCAAACGGTCGCTGTCCTCGCAGTCATGCTTTCCGGAAGCTCAAACTCCGAGTGCGCAAACGGTTCGCACGAGGCGATCTCGTCGCCGAGAAGCTGAATCTTCTTCTCCGCCCCGGCGATAGCGTCCTTTATTTCGAGCGCCTCGGACGCACACTTTCTCGCATCCCCGAGGGTATCGCGCTCGAACTCATCTGCGTCGACCTCCTCGGGCCGGAGGAACATCGGATGCTTTCCGGTGTACGCATCCGTGAGGAATTCAAGCGCCGTGCGGGCTGACGCGATCTCCGACGAAAGAGATGCAAGCTCCTCGGAATTATCAAATCCGGGAAGCGCCGCTGCGGACGCGATCTCCTCCGGGAGCGCGTACTCGGGCAGATCATCATCTGCCGGGGTTTCCCTCGCCTCATTCAGATATTCGAGCCTCGCACATCCGAGCCGCTGCAATTCATAAAGCAGTTTTTCCGCATCGCACGTTCGCACCGCAGCGGAAAACTTTTTCATCTTGCTTACTGCCATTTTCCGACGATCCTTCCGACTATAAGCCTGACAGCTTCGGGAAGATACGCTCCGCGGCTGCGGATAAGCTCCTCCGCCTCGACCATCGCCTCCCGCTCGGCAAGCACCGACGTTTTCGTGGCTTCCTCGTCCGCGCGCTCGCGTGCTGCGGCAAATTCACGTTCGCACTCCGCCCTCGCCTCGGTCAATCTTACATCGCAGTCCGATTTCGTGCGGTTCACGGCATCTGAGCTTTCGCGCACCGCGTCATCGCAATCCCTGCGGTATTTTCCCTCGGCTTCTTTTATCTTTGCGACTGTATCTGTTGCCATAGCTTTTCGTTCACTCCCTCCGTCATATGGGGTTCCAAATTCTATTTTAACACAATATTCAAAATAAAGCAAGCAAAATATGTTCTTGTTTCACAACTTACTGCCGAAAGCAAGCAGATGTTCTTCACGAAAGCAGTATATCAAAATACGGCTTCTCCCGAAATGGTCAAAGAAGACGTTCTGTATTAAAATCAGACACTGCAGTGCATTTTGCCCATATACCGACATCATTCGTATACTGTATTATAACCGATTTTGCCGTCGCCGCATGTATTCGGATATTTTTTCGCGCCGTGTCTCAGAAGCTCTGCGTGCTCTTCGATGATAAAATACCGCCGGCACTCCCCATGCATAAGACGCAATGCCGCAAAAACACTGCACGACGAAAAAAGCGCGCCGAAGACCGCAGTCTTCGGCGCGCCGTGCGATTACTTATTCATTGCCGTAACAAGTTCGTATGTATCCTTTGCGATCATGAGCTCTTCGTTTGTGGGGATAACAAGCATTCTGAGCTTTGCGTCGGGAGCCGATATGTCGAGCTCCTCTCCGCGAAGTTTGTTCTTCTCTTCATCAATCTTGCATCCGAGAAATGCAAGCTTGTCCGCAACCCTCGTACGGTAATGGGGATTGTTCTCCCCGATACCGCCGGCAAATGCGACCGCGTCTACTCCGCCCATTGCAGCGGCATATCCGCCGATGAGCTTGGTAAGCTGATGGCAGAGCATGGACTCGATAAGCTGATATCTCTTGTTGCCCGCCTTCGCGCCGTTTTCGATATCGCGGTTATCGCTCGTCGTCTGGGATACTCCGAGGATACCGGATTTCTTGTTCATAATCGTGTCGATCTCCTTGGGAGAGAGGTGCTCCTTCTCCATAAGCAGCGGAATGATCGCGGGATCGATAGATCCGCAGCGCGTTCCCATGATTATTCCCTCAAGAGGTGTAAGTCCCATCGAGGTATCAAGGCACTTTCCGTGATCGACGGCTGCAACGGACGAGCCGTTTCCGAGATGGCAGGTAACAATCTTAAGCTCCTCCGGCTTCTTTCCGAGGACAGCAGCGGTTCGAAGAGTTATATAACGGTGGCTCGTTCCGTGGAAGCCGTAGCGGCGGATACCGTATTTCTCGTAATATTCGTAAGGAAGCGCATACATATACGCATAGTCGGGCATCGTCTGATGGAACCCGGTATCAAAAACAGCAACCTGAGGAATATCACCCATGATCTCCTCGCAGGCGTGGATTCCGGTGAGGTTGTGGGGGTTATGCAGCGGTCCGAGCTCGCAGCATTCCTCAATCGCGCGGATAACATCCTCGTTTATGATAACGGAACTTGAGAATTTCTCGCCGCCGTGGAGGACACGGTGTCCGACCGCGTTAATCTCGCTCATCGACTTGATAACGCCGTGCTCGGGACTCACAAGAGTATCGGTAACAAGCTTGATCGCCTCCTCATGGTTCGCCATCCGGATGTCGATCTTGTAATCCTCGCGTCCCTCGACCTTGTGCTTGAAGTTTCCGCCCTCGATGCCGATGCGGTCGCACATTCCCTTCGCCATAACGTGCTCGTTTGTCATGTCGATAAGCTGATACTTTATCGACGAGCTTCCAGCATTGATAACAAGTACTTTCATTTTCAACCCTTCCGGCACTTTTGCGCTCAAATGAATGCAGCCAAAGCGCCGTTTCCTTTATAAAAAATATTCTACAACGCAAAACCTCAGTTATTGTATCACATATTTTCCCGTTTCGCAACACTTTTCATAAAAAATCGTTACTGAGCCCCGAAGTACATAAGGTGAAGCGCACGGATACGCCGATCGGTTATCCCCGAAGTGACGGATATCGCATGATTTTCAAGATAATCGTCTGCGGAGGAGGAAAGTCCCTCACGGACGCACTCGGCGGCGATGTCGGTGCAGATGCTCTCGATAAGCGTTCCGATGTTTCCGTCCGGGAGAAACAGACGGTCGATCTTCTCCGCGACGTTTTTCCCGAGAAGGGGAAGGCTGCGCATAAGCCTCATTCTCCATTTATAATACGGCATGTGCGCGCGGTTCAGGAGAAAGACCGCCGCAATCGCGTGATTCACAAATTCCGCCGCACACAGACGCGCCGCAGTCGCTTCTCCGTGCGCAAGCAGGCGAGGATATGCGTACTGCCCCGACTGAGCGCACAGCGCAAGATGCGCTGCAAGCTTTTTCAGCCGTACATTCTCGGGAAGATAGCGAAGATGCTCCCTCCATGCGGAAAATTCTCCGCACGGATCGGTAAACACCTCTCCGTTTGTCGCGCAGCAGAGCGCATAATCGGGAATCGAAAACCACTCCTCCGCACTTTCTGGCATACGGTCAAGCCCCGTAAGCGAAGCGTAAAAATCCGGAATGATCTTAACTCCGAACTTCGTGTGTCCGAGATAACTGCGCTCTTCAAGCTTCACTCCCATGAACACCTTGGGCAGTGATTCATAGGCGCGCATGAGGCGAAAGCCGTACTTTTCGTCTGTCTCGCGCGAGATCCACACGGTAAATCCCGGTGCAAAATCGTGATCCCGCGATATTTCGTCGTCGCAGCCGAGGCACTCCGAGCCCTCTCCGACAATCCCGCAGGCAAGCTGATCTTCGATATCGGAAAAGCCGTTCTTTATCATCGGCACGCCGTATTCCTCAAAATAACGGCGCGAAAGCTCAATTCCCTGCATATATCTCATCCGCCTCCGCGTCAAGCTCCCGCTGCGCGGCAAAATATCCGAAATGACCGAAGGACGGGGCGCATTTACGGCAGACAAAAGCGTAATATCCGTCATGATCGATGCCGGGTGTCTTCAGACATTCGTATGCCTGATCCATACACCGTCCGACCGCGCCTTCGCTGTCGCCGAGCGCGCGCTCGTAAAGCTCCGCCATATTTATAAGGGTGATCGCCGACTCGAGCGCGCCGTTCTTCTTCGAGGACATAACGACAAGCGCCTTTTCGTATGCGTCCTCTGCTTCGCCGTACCGTCCGCAGTCCGCAAGGGCAAGCGCCATATTGTTATAAAGCCCGCCGAATCTCGCGTCGTCCGGATCGAGGTATTTTTCGTACACGCCGCGCACATCCTCGTAATACGGGATCGACGCCTCCGCCTCCCCGAACGCTTTCATCGTCGTTGCGGCATTCAAAAGCACCGTCGCACCCGATACGCTCTCTGCGAGACCGAGACTGCGGCAAAGCTCCGTTCCGCGGTGCACCGCATCCATTCCCCATTCGTGCTCTCCGATGCGGCGCGACAGTCCCATGACCTCGGACAAAAGCGACAGCTCGCCGCGCTCATCGCCGATCTCGCGTGCTTCCGTGAGCCAATATTCGAGCAGCTTTTTCGCGCCGCGGTAATCCTCCTTTGAAAAAAAGGAGTCAAGCTTTTCTGTAATGTTCATAATCGGCACGCTGCGCGCACGGCGCTCCGCGCCGTAGAATTCCTCGCCGCCGCAGAGCGGGCACTGCGGTTCCTTATAATCAAACGGATCGATCATAGTCGTTCCTTTCATATATTTTATGATGCGGAAAAAGCTCCGCGCACTTCGTAAATATTGTACCTCATACAGAAAATACAGTCAAGAAGAATATTGCGCGGCGGGGAAATTTATGTTAAAATACTGTCACGGGCGCGCGAAAAGCGGATGCGGAAATTCTGTCCGCGCGCAAAAGCGGAAACATAAGCGCACATGGGAGAGAAACATGGAGCATTTTGAAATAGAACGGAAATTTCTTATAAAGCGCCCCGACGAGGCTTTTCTTTCGTCTCTGCCTGGCGCGCGTTGCTATGAAATATCACAGACGTATCTCACGTCGGGCGGCCGCGTGCGCCGCGAAAGCTGCGGCGGAGAAACCGTGTACACGCACACGCTCAAAAAGCGGATATCCGACATACGCCGCATCGAGATTGAGGACGTGATCGGAGAAAGCGAGTATCTCGCCGCCCTCGCCGATGCCGATCCCGAGCTTGAGACGATAGAAAAGAAGCGCTGGCGCATCCGCGCGGGGAAATTCGTGTATGAGATAGACCTTTTCCCGTTTTGGGAGGACGAAGCTTTGCTTGAGGTCGAGCTTGACAGCGAAGACGAAAGCTTTCCGATGCCCGATTTTCTCGAAATCATTCGCGAAGTCACCGACGACGGCGCGTATACAAACCGTTCCCTCGCGCGTGAAAGGCGAAAGCTCGGTGGCACTTGATTCCCGTACCCTGCCCGCGGCGGCGCCGTGCGAATGAACGAAACGCCGCCGAAAACGGGCTCTGCGCATTTTTGAAAAAGTCCGCCGCCCGCATTATTCCCGGCACATTCCCGTATGCGTTCCGTATGCCGAAACGCCGCACTTGAAATCGGGCTCAGTCTATGTTATAATAAACAAAATTCCCACCGGGATATCCGCAGGAGATTTACTATGATAGTTACAAGACCGCCGCTTGGGTGGAACACATGGAATACTTTCGGAGCAAACATCAGCGAAGAGCTTATAATGCAGTCCGCAGACGCAATGGTCAGGGAGGGACTTCTTGACGCCGGTTATGAATATGTCGTGATCGACGATATATGGGCGCTCAAGGAAAGAGACAAAGCCGGACGGCTTGTTCCGGATCCCGAAAAATTCCCACACGGGATGAAGTATCTTTCGGATTATATCCATTCAAAGGGACTGAAGTTCGGTATGTATTCGAGCGCCGGGTATCAGACCTGCGCCGGGTATCCCGCGTCCTTTGAATATGAGTGGACGGACGCCGCTTCGTTTGCCGAGTGGGGCGTTGATTACCTCAAATACGACTACTGCTACCATCCGACGAACGTTCGTCCGGACATTCTGTACAAGCGAATGGCGCTTGCGCTTGCGAATTCCGGACGCGATATCGTGTTCTCCGCCTGCTCATGGGGAGTCGATAATACCCGTCAGTGGATAAAGGAAACGGGCGCTCACCTGTGGCGCTCTACCGGCGATATTTACGACGGCTGGCCGAACATCAAAATGCTTGCACACAAGGAAATGCAGGAGATGGAGTATAACGGCTGCGGCTGCTTCAACGACATGGATATGCTCGTCGTCGGAATGAACGGCAGCGGCAATGTCGGTGTCGGCGGATGCACATTCGAGGAATACAAGACGCACTTCTCGTTTTGGGCGTTCATGGGTTCGCCTCTGATGATCGGCTGCGATATACGAAACATGACCGACGAAACGAAGAAGATCCTGACAAACAAGGAAGTGCTCCGCGTAGATCAGGATGCGGCTTACCGTCAGCCGTTCTTCCTCAATTCCATGCCTTATGAGCCGAACAAGGATCGCGGTCCCGGCGAGGCTTTCTGGAGCTACTATCCCATCGAAAGCCCCATAATGGCACGTTTTCTCGACGACGGCGAGATCGCGCTCGGATTCTTCAATTTCTCCGACGACAAACGGACCGGATGGTTCACGCTCGACAATCTCGGGCTGCCGATCACGGCAGGAAAAACGATCGAGGCGACCGACCTGTGGACAGGCGATGTATGGCGTCCCGAAGGCGGCGTATTCAAGTTTGATTGGCTTGAGGGTCACTCCTGCCAGATCTTCAGAGCGAAGATCGTTGACATGAAATAATAAAGCAGAAATCGGTACAGCTTCGGCTGTACCGATTTTTTATTCCGTATCGGGGCGGACAGCGCGTTCTTGCCCGTTTTTATCCGTTCGCCGAACATTTTTCCGCATCGATCGCAAGCGTCAGCATCAAAGCGCAAAGCGCGTCGGAAGCATTGTTTACATCGATGACGTATGTATCCGTAAGGTGAAAGAGTTCCTTCGAAACCGTCGCAACAGTATCGCCCGACGAAGATGTTACGGTGTAATCCCACCCGAACACATCTCCGTTTACCGTCCAGCCGCGGCAATCGATATCGTACACATTGCGAAAAAGCGTAAATCTTTTCTTCACGCTGCCGATATACCCGTCCCCGAGATAAAGCTCGAACTCCGGAAAAAGTGTTAATACCTTTTCCTTGACCGTACCGAGCTCACTGCCGTCCGATGCGAATATTTTAAGGCAATGCCCCCACGAAAGCTGACCTTCCACCGTAAAGACGGTATTTCCCGCCTCGTCGTAAATATCGTAGCTGTCAAACCATGAAAACAGCCGCTGCTTGAAAATCAGTCTCACCCTTCGGGCACCGTCCTTTCATGCAATTTTCTCACGCGGTTCGAAGCAGTCCGTTATTCCTGCCTGTTTTCTTCGTACCCCCGAAACTTCGTATACTTTCCGTACCAGCCGAGCTTTACCCTGCCGACCGAGCCGTGACGGTTCTTTGCGATGATGACCTCGGCTTCGCTGACCGGATTGTCCATATCATAGTAATCACTACGGTAAAGAAGCATAACGCTGTCCGCGTCCTGCTCGATAGCACCGGAGTCGCGCAGATCGGAAAGCTGCGGACGCTTGTCGTCGCGCTTTTCCGGACCTCGGGAAAGCTGTGCGCAGCAGATCACCGGCACGCCGAATTCCTTTGCCATAAGCTTGAGGCTGCGCGAAATGTCCGCGACCTCGTTCACGCGGTTATCCGTCTTTTTCTCGCTCTGCATAAGCTGGAGATAGTCGATCACGATAAGTCCGAGATTCTTCACACGCCTGAGTTTTGCCTTCATTCCGGACACCGTGATTCCCGTGGTATCGTCGATGAGAATATCCGTCTCCGCCATTGCGGAAGCGGCGTTTGCGATCTTCGACCATTCCTCCTCGTCGAGCTCACCGGAGCGCAGATGGTAGCTGTCAACCATTCCTTCGCTCGAAAGAAGTCGCGTGACAAGCTGCTCTGCCGACATCTCGAGAGAGAAAACGCATACCGCCTTCTTCGTCCGCTTTGCCGCCGTCACCGCTATATTCATCGCAAAAGCGGTCTTTCCCATACCGGGACGCGCGCCGACGAGAACGAGATCCGCGCTGCCGAGTCCGACAAGGACCTTATCAAGATCCGAAAATCCCGTCGGCATTCCCTTGACCTCTTCGGGATTCGTTTTAAGCTTATTCAGACGCTCATACGAAAGAAGAAGCGCATCCTTTATATGTATGAAGTTTTTGTTTTCGTGACCTTCCGCGACGGAGTATATCTTCTTTTCCGCAAGCTCCACGAGATTTTCGACGTCGTCCTGCTCGCCGTATGCCGCCTCGCTTATTTCATCGCACGCGGTGATCAGCGATCGCAGGATCGATTTGTCGCGCACGATCTTCGCGTAATCGAGAGCGTTCGCCGCGCTCGGCACGGTCTCGGCTATCAGCCTGATGTACTCTTTTCCGCCTGATTCATCGTAAACGCCCGCCTTCACAAGCTCATCGATCAGCGTAACAAGGTCGATCATCCGGCTTTTGAGGTACATCCCCTGCATCGCACGGTATATCTCGACGTGCTCCGGCATGTAGAAGTCCTCAGCCGAAATTATACCGGCAAAGGAATCCATGATCTCCGGCTTTATGAGCACGGCACCGAGAACAGACTGTTCCGCATCTGCCGAAAACGGAAGATTCCTTATAAGTTCGCCGCTCATTTCTCAGTCACGACAAGGTTTATTTTTCCGACGATCTCGGGATAAAGCTTGACATCGACGGTGTATGAGCCGAACGCCTTGATCGGGCCGTCAAGCTGTATCTTGCGGCGATCCACCTCGATGCCGCACTGCTTTTTCAGCTCGTCGGCGATCTCCGAAGAGGTAACGGAGCCGTAAAGTCTGCCGTCCGCGCCCGCCTGTGCGCCGATCTTCACAACGGCGCCCTCAAGCTTTGCCGCCGTATCCTTTGCCGCGGCGCGCTCGGTCTCGATCTTGTGAAGTCTCGCGTCCTCGCGTCCCTGAGCCTCGTTCATCGCCTTCTTATCGGCTACGACCGCAAGCTTTTTCGGAAAGAGAAAATTGCGTGCGTATCCGTCGGATACGTTTACTATCTGATCCTTTTTACCCTGTCCCTTAACATCCTGTAAAAGAAGTACTTTCATTTTTTAATCCTCCGCCATCCGGCGCTTTATTTTTTTGTCTGTCCGCTGTTTTCAACGTGAAGTGCGCCCTCGTCAAGATATGCGTCGATCGCACCCTTGAGCATTTCGAGCGCCTGCTGTACCGATTTTGCCTCTACCTGCGCGCCCGCCGCGTCGTAATGCCCGCCGCCTCGCAGCTGTTCGAGGATAAGCTGCACGTTTATATCCCCGGTGCTTCGCGCCGAGATGTGAACGACCTCGCCGATACGTATCAGCGCAAACGAAGCCCTCACTCCGTCTACGGAAAGAAGCTTATCCGCAGATTTCGCCGCCGCTACGCGGTCGGCGTTTTCGCCTTCGCCGTCTCCGAGCGCGATAGCTATCACGCTGCGGTAAATAACGACGTTTGTGCGGAATTTCGCCTCGCGGATATAATCCTCAAGCGGCGTTTTGAAGAACCTGAGCGCCTCCGTCGGATTCGCACCGCGGTCGCGCAGATAAAGCGCAGCCGAGAATGTGCGCACTCCCGTATTCACCGTAAACTGCTTGGTGTCGAGGATAATTCCCGCAAGCATCATCTTCGCCTCGCGCTGCATATTGAGCCCCGCGGGAAGCACCTGTTCGAGCATCTCCGCGACAAGCTCACATGCCGCGGAAGCCGAAGGCTCGATATACGCGATCTTCGGTTCGCGTTCGAATTCCGCCGTCTTTCTGTGGTGGTCGATTATAACCGTATCCGTACAGCTTTTGGCAAGCTCTGGAGATTCGAAAAGCGCGGCATTGTTTACATCGACAATAATTAGAAGGGTCTGCGTGGTAACGAGATCGAGCGCACTGGCGCTGTCAACGAATACGCCGCGATACTCAGGCAGTGAAGCAAACTCTTCCCTGCACTCGTCGAGGCTCGGATCACCGAAATCGGTCACGATATTCACGGGAACCTCCGCAAACATCGCAAGCCGGCACACGCCGACACACGCGCCGAACGCATCGAAATCGGCAAACTTGTGACCCATTATTATCACGTTCGATGCGCGCGACATATACATGAGAAGCTCGCTCGATATAACTCGCGCGCGCACCTTGGTCCGGCGCTGTACCGTTTTCGTCCGTCCGCCGTAATACTCCGTCGCCGCCTCGCCGCGGACGACGACCTGATCTCCTCCGCGCTGAAGAGCCGTTTCAAGTGCGTTCGCCGCCGCTCGCTCACGCTCGGCAAAGCTTCCCGAAATATTCGATATGCCCATCGACACCGTGATCGGGACGGCGCCGCCGCCGACATGAATATCCCTCACGCGGTCGAGTATGTCGAACTTTTTCGCAATGCATTCGTCAAGCTGCTCCGCGGTGAATATCATAAGATACTTGTCGCGCTCATATTCCTTGAGAATGCCGCCGCATGCCTGCGCCCATTGGGACAGGATCGACGCTACCTGAGACGAGCACTCGCGGAATCTGTCCTGCTCGTACTGCCGTATCTCCTCGAGGTTATCTACAATTATATGTGCGACCGCAAGTTCATTTTTGGCAACTGACTTATATAGCTCCGTAAGCTCGGTCGTGTCCGTCATCGTGAATATGCAGAACGTCTTTTCGTTGACGCGCACACGCATGCCGCGCACGCGCATTGTCCGTCCCGCAACGCTTACATTAAGTCCGTTCTCGCTCTCGTCCTGAAGCACCTCGCCCATCGCAACTCCGAGGAGCTTGTCAAAGCGCACTCCGAATACGCTCTGACCGTCTTCGGCAAGTGTCGAGGACGCTTTGTTGTGCCATATGACCTTGGCATCCTTCTCATCGCATATGATCACGGGGGAATTCATATTCTGCACGGTATCGCGCAGTACTCCGCCGAGCACCGACATAATGACGTTGCTGCCCGCGGATTTTGTCCGTATCTTTTTCAGAATGATGAGCACCGACGCGCACACGGCGATATAAATAGCCGAGAAAAACAAAGAAAGCCAAAGGGGATCGTACGATGTAAAGCGGACGCACATCCCCGCAAGAAGCATAAACACCACGGCAAGAGCCGCAAGCACGGATATACCGAAGGTGCGCGAACCGTATACGGTGTCTTCCGTATTTTTTTTCATAAGTACTCCTTTTGAGGCTGTGCCTACTGATTATTCGTCTTTGATTTTACAAAATCGGATATGACCGCCGCAACTCCGGATGCCGCAAACGCATACACCGCCACCGCCGGCACTATAAGAGAAATAAGTATGCATATAACGAGAATTACAGCGCGGTGTATACCGCCGGAGCGTCCGGACGTGCTCCAGAGTCTGCCGAATCCGACGACGATAAGCGCGGGGCAGAGTGCCGTGCCGAGATTCTGCGAAACATATCCGACCACAGTTCCTCCCGCCGCAAGCGAAAGCGCGAAGGATATCACCGCGAGGATCGCATACGAAAACGGAAGAACGATATTCCTCGGAGAAGGATAGACCTCTGAAGGGCATGAGAAAACCTTTATTACGAGGCGCGATAAAAGCGACGTGACATACCCGAGTATCTCTATTGCGACCGCCGCGATCCCGGGAAGAACGAGCAGCATCGACGACGCATATTTTTCCGCCGAAACGGATTCGAGAAGTGCCGACACGGTACCCGTCGTATCATTTTCGGCAAGTGCCGCAAATGTTTCCGAAACATATTCGGTGAAGCGGTCGGCGAAAGCCGCCGTTCCGTTTGAAATTCCGCCGTAGTAAACGGTGCAGCAGATGCAGTATGCCGCAGCGGCGATCACCGCATACGAGATCACGACCGAAAGGACGTGCGAAAGCGCGCTGCGGTGAGTGCGCATAACAAGCCCGAGCACGATGCCCGAGAGGACAAGCGCGGCAAGTATCACGCCGGCGGGAACGCTTTTCCAAATAAGCATGGCTGCGGCGATTCCGGGAAGCGGCACGGCGAAGCAAAGCGGATTTCTCCACGATGCGACAAGCACGCCCGTCATCGCCGTTACCGCGGCAAGCGAAACAAATCCGAGATACGGAAAGAGCACACAGAAAAGCACGGTAAACAAAGCTATACCGCAAACTCCCGGCAGACCGAATTCCTTTTTGTCTCCGTTTTCCGTCATACGCACTCCTCCTTTTTATTATAATTCCCCGAGCGGCGCATAAAAAACACGCTCACGCGAAATCAGCCCGAAAAATCCGAGTCCGTTATGTTATTGTATCATATCCGTGCGGATTTGTAAAGTTTCCGAGGCAAATAATTCCCCTGCGATATTGCATAAATCTCTCATTCGGTATATAATTAGTATTGCATCAACTTGATCGGAGGTGTCTGTTTTGAAAGGCATTGAACTGCTTTCGTCAATAGAAGGAAAAACCGTAACGCTCGTAGGCGCGGGCGTATCGAATATGCCGCTTGCGGCGTTTCTCGCGGAACGGGGCGCACGTCTCACCGTCCGCGACAGGAAATCAGAAGAACAGCTCGGCGAGCGCGCCGAAAAGCTCCGTGCGCTCGGCGCCCGTCTTATTCTCGGTGAAGATTATCTCTGCGGGATAGACGAGGAAATAATCTTCCGTTCGCCGGGATTTCGTCCCGATCTTCCCGAATTCGCCGACGCCGTCGCGCGCGGAAGCATACTCACAAGCGAAATCAAGCTTTTTCTTGAGTGCTGTCCCTGCCCCGTCGCCGCAATAACCGGAAGCGACGGCAAAAGCACAACGACCACCGTCACATCGAAAATTTTCGAAAAGGCGTTTGAAGGGACCGCACGCCGTTCCTTCCTCGGCGGAAACATAGGCGAGCCGCTTCTCCACCGCATAGATTCGATATCGCCGGACGACCGCGTTTCCGCGGAGCTTTCAAGCTTTCAGCTCATGGATGTGGACTGTCCCGTTGACTGCGCAGTGATCACCAACATAACGCCGAACCATCTCAATTGGCACACGGGAATGAACGAATACATAGCGGCAAAGGCGCGCCTTCTCACTCATGCGCACCGCGCGGTGCTGAATTACGGAAACGACATAACCCGAGGTCTCGGGCAGAAGTGTGCCTGCCCCGTCACATATTTTTCGAGAAACCCGATCCCCGTCGGATCGCTTCGCCCGGGCGACAGCGCGATCTTCCCGAAGGACGGCGTAATAACGATGTTTACGGACGGAAAGGAGATCCCCGTGCTTCGTCTTTCCGACATACTCCTTCCGGGACTTCACAACGCCGAAAACTACATGGCGGCGATCGCGGCATCGTGGGGCGTAGCCTCCCCCGGGGATGCGGACGGCGTAGCCCGCACGTTCGGCGGAGTGGCGCACCGTCTGCAGCTCATCAGAGAGAAGGACGGTGTATACTTCTACAACAGCTCGATCGACTCGTCTCCGACGAGAACCGCCGCCGCGCTTGACGCGCTCGGCAGCCGCCCGATCGTTCTGATCTGCGGGGGATACGACAAGAAGATTCCGTACGAGCCTCTTGCCGACGCGATATTCGCGCATCCGAACGTGCGCGCGGTATTCACGACCGGGCAGACGGGACCGCGAATTGCGGAGCTTATCAGGAATCACGAAAAATACGCGGATTCCGGTCTCACGCTGAGCGAAAATCCTTCGTTCGACGAAACGGTGGCGCAGGCGGCATCATTCGCGGTATCCGGAGACTGCGTTCTTCTCTCGCCCGCATCGGCAAGCTTCGATGCGTTCGAAAATTTCGAGCAGCGCGGAAATCACTTTGCCGATCTCGTCCGCGCTCTGTAAAAAAGCGCATATCCGACGCGCTGTGCAGACACACGGCATATCAAAAAGGGAGGATCTCTCGATCCTCCCTTTTATTTGTCTTGCGGATTTTATGCAAATGTAAAATGTCGCACGGCGATACCGGCGGCGCCGGTGTGTCACTCCGCGTCCGCGTACTTTTCGGGAGCCGGACGCTGTGTCTCGCCCTGCGGGAGATCGTCGCGCCAGCCTGCCCAATCGAGCCATGCGGAATCCTCAAGCGTTCTCTGAATCGATACATGACCGTAGTTGAGATCGTTCGTATTCTTTCCGTATTTGTCGAGGATCTGTATCAGCTTGCTGTATCTTTCGTCGAGCACCGCGATGCGTTCGGTGTCACCCTCATCGTATTCCTTGAAGTAGGATGAAACGCATCCCTCATAGAGCATATGAACCGAGAGCAGCTCACAGTTGCGCTGCTGTCTTGAATTCAGTGCCATGCTTTCCGCTTTTTCGAAAAGCCATACGGAAGTATCGAACTGCTCCGCAAGGAAAGCGTTGTCGTACTGACCGCGCATATCGATCGAGCCGAAGCCCCAGCAGTTCCAGCAGTGTCCCGCGATATCCTGCGATTTCTGCCATATACCGTCGATGTATTCGCGTATATAAGCCCAGCCGTCGCCGTATCCCCGGCGAAGAACCGCATCGAGCGCGTCGCTGTATTCGTCGCGTGTCATGTCGGGGTTCCAGTTTATCTCGTAAGCAAGCTGCGCCATGATGTGCTGCATACCGAGCGCCGTGCTTTCCTGCTCGATGAAGAGTCCGCGCACACCGCATTCTTTGAAGAACATTATGTCGTCATACATGATATCGAGCATCGTGTAGTTCTGAACGTGACAGCCGATCGCATAATACCATATGAGGATGTTGTCGGAGAGAGCGCACCAGCCGCGAACCCATTCCGCGAAATTGTCGTTGTTTATTATGTCTTCCTCGGTGATTGCATAAAGAGAGGTCTTTTCATTGCAGTCCTTCGTGTCGAGCGCGTGATTTGCACAGGTGCCGTTCATCGCAAAGGTGACATGAACGTTTTCGTTGGGCGCGGTCTTGCAGGGCGGCTGAGTTCCCATGTACGCGAAAACGAGGTATGCAACTCCGTCGTAGGTTTCGCTGATATCGTCCTCGATTCGGTTTACCCAGCGAATTACCGTTCCGGACATTGCACCGCCCTCTTCCTTGACGACTTTCATGCATTCGGAGCAGTGGCAGTAGTATCCGTTGTCACCCTGCGCAAGATCGATGTATTTGATCTCGTATCCGATACGCTGACCCGCCGCAATGCGTTGCTCAAGATGTTCCACGATGCTGTCGCGTACATTATCACGAACTTCTTCGTCGGTGTAGCAGATCTGTTTGTACCGAACATCGCAGTTTCCCCAGCCGGCTCCGAGACCGTGGCATGCATGCTTGATCGTGCCGTAGGAGTACAGCGAAGAGGTGGTTTCGGGATTCATTACGGTTACGTCGGTTTCGAAATAATAGTACTGCGAAAGGAAGGGATGGAGATAGTCAAAAAGCGGAACGGCGCTTTTCTTCGTGTCGGCGCTCACATCGATAAGCTCCGCCTCGGGAAGATAGCTGTTTCCGTAGGTGAGAGACTCCCATCCGAGCTCATTCTCAAAGAAGAACCATGCGCCGTACATGCATCCGCGGGCGACCGCCCCCTCGATCACGAGGCGCGAACCTTCGAAGAAGTAGCGGTATCCGTCGTCGCGGAGGCTCTCGTCATCCGTGAATCGGAATTCTATCGCATATTTGCGATCCGTGATTCCTTCGGAGGAGGCGATGTCAACTCCGCACGCCTTCTTTATGAGGCGCTTCATTTCGGACACGGCATAGCGCATATTCTCGTTGTTTTCCGCCGGATATTCGATTGCGTATTCGGAAATGTCCGTGCCCGCAAGACGGAGCTCGTCGATGCGGTTTCCTTCGTGGTAAGCAATGTCGAGCGTGTCGGCACTGCCCGTATCGACCGCGTTTGCGTACTTGCGTACCGCAGCGTCGAGACCGGTCGCGGTTTTCCCGGCGATCATTGTGGTTTTTCCGCTTGTGCGGATAACGTACCCGTCGTTCTCGAAGTTCGAGAGATCGATCCCGGAATCATTGCCGAGCGCGAGATAAACGCTGTTTTCAAGCGAATCTCCGAGGCGGTTTGTCAGCCACGAAGCGTAGGTATCCGCTTCGGATGAGGAAACCGTGATCTTCGGTGAATAATTTTTCACCGGGGTCTGTGCACACGACGCGAGAGCTGACGCGGCGATCACGCAGCACAGCGCGTGGGAGATGATTTTCTTCATTCGTCGTTTTCCTTTCCATGAATATATTGATCTGCGAGCAAAAATGCAGGCAGTGTTATTTTCTTTCACGAGCCGC
>JABLTO010201874.1_pt1 | contig 59174 bp, 62 predicted proteins | sample 7160091 | NCBI WGS metagenome assembly JABLTO01 (sample SAMN14651225, study PRJNA627086) | human gut metagenome | isolation source: feces | host: Homo sapiens
AAGCGGCTGAGATCCTTTACCACAAGGGTTTCAACTCGTCCGGCTTCGATTTCTTCCAGCAGGGCGGCAAAACCGGGACGATTGAAATTCGTACCAGAATAACCGTCATCATAAAAGTGTCGGATATTTCTCAGCCCATGCTGACGGGCATATTCTTCGAGATATTTCTTCTGGTTCTGGATGGAGTTGGATTCTCCAGCCTGTTCATCATCTCTTGATAGACGCTCATACAGAGCAGTTATTTTGATTACTTCTTTCTTTTCCACGATTTTGACCTCCCTTCCTTATGTAATTTGCGTTTGTGACACGCACCCTTTGTCTATCCTCTTACAGTTTAACCGTTCGGGTCAGTGATCACATAGGAGCTGTGAAGCTGCATGATGTTGGGTTTGGCGAAGAAGCGGGTCTTTCCCGAACCGCTGCCCCCTATGACAAGGATATTCTTGTTTCTCGCGTTCTTCGGATCCTTCGGACGGTTGGACATCATCAACCGTTCGGTCTGTGTCAGAAGCACATTGTTTTCAAACACCGGGTCGATAAAGGGCTTGATGTCGGCGGACGTACCCCAACGTGCCGTGCCGTATTCCATACCCTTGCGGTACTTCTTGGCGTTTTTCTGCTTGGAATAGACCACCAGCCGGATAATCACCGCACCGGCAATGCCGATTAGCAGATCGACGGGGTGAAAGCTGGGCGCGGCACTCGAAAAGGCTGAGGTAAAGCCCTGCCCGATATGCAGCAGCTTTGCGGATAGATCGATACCCTGTGCCAGCCGGAACGCCTGTCCGACCTTCCCAAACAGATATACAAACAACAGATACGGGAGATTTAACAGAATCAGTTTTTTTACTTCCGGCTTCATCGATCAATCCCCCTGTCCATTTTCTTCACCGTATCCCGTGCTGCCGTCCGCTTTGCAGCTTCGGCTTTTTTCTCGCCAATATCCCTTCGTACAGACGGCTTGCGTTCCATGTCCAGTTTCTTTGCGGAGAACTCGCGGAACGCTGCGGTCAGCACATCTGCATCTCTTCCTTTGAAGAACACAAGGTAGCGGTCATCTGCCTTTTTCAGTGCAAAGTCAACGCCGTACTTTTTGGCAGTTTGGGAAAAGGCTTTGATATTCGCGTCGGTGATTTCGATATTGGAAATGCCGGTGCCGTGACGCATAAGCTGTTTCAACGTTTGTTTGCCACGGTGGGGCGTATCCCGTTTCTTGCGGTAAAGCTGCATGAACTGTCGCAGTGCTGCTTGCAGCACCTTTCCGTCCAGCTTTGCCGTCTTAATTGCAAGTGCAATGGTCTTACTCGTTACTTCTTCCTGCAAAATGTACCTCCTTTCGCAGCTTTACAGGTGCCTCTCTAAGGTGGATGCACCCGCTGATACAGGCAAATCCTCATAGGCTGTCTGCTCCCTCATAGCTGTAATCCGGGATGCTGCTTTTGGGCTTGCCCCAATCCGGCTGTGCCATATCGTGCGCAACAAGGGCGGTATAGTAGCTGTCAATAGTGCTGGGGGCATTAAACAGCACCGCCCGGAGATATTGCCGGATGTTGCGGATCTTAGTGGTGTTCTCCCGCAGACAGTCAAAGACAAACTCGATATGGCTGCTGTTCAGCTTCATAAACTTGCTTTTTACCAGCTCTGCCGGATAGTCGTCTCCGGCAATGCGGATCTTCCTGCGGGAACTGCATACCGTTTCCAGAATAATGTCCACGATCTCGTCCAGGCGGTCACGGTCAATGCGCTTATCCTGCAAAAGGATGTCGTATTCGATGTTATCGCAGATAATCTCCCGGTAAATCCTATATGCTTCATTTTCGCTGGCTGCCGTTTCCTTTCGCTTCCGTTCCGGCGGCGCAGCCGCTTGTTCCCCGTCCACGCTCAAAGGGGAGGGGTAAGGGGAAAGGATAGGAATGGAATCGGTACTTGATATATCTGTAATTGATCTTTCTTTTTTTGATAAGTCAGTTCTTAATATATCTTTATTTAATTGCGTTGGATTTTCCAACGTAGGGTTTTCCAACGTAGGATTTTCCTGCGTTGGATTATCCAATGTTGGATTTTCCAATGTAGGTAAATCCGATACTGGCTTTTTGGGAAACTCATAGATTATATAATCTGCGCCGCGCAAGCGTCCTTTTTCGTCGCGTTCCCGGCTGCGGACAATATATCCGGCTCTTTCCAGCTCCCGTATTGCCTCCCGGATCGCGTCGATCTTTTCCCGGTTGATAAGGGACAGACCTTTCAGCGTGTAGTCCCAGTTATCCGGCAGGGACAGCATTTGGGACAGCAGACCCTTTGCTTTTAGGGAAAGCTCCTGATTGCGTAGGTGGTGATTGGACATAACGGTGTAGCCGCTGTTTTTTTCCACCCGAAATACTGCCATAGGTTATCATCTCCTTTCGCTCACTCTGCCTTGCTGCGCCGGATTGCGGTCAGTCTGCCCGGTTCATACGGACACTCGGCATATACACAAAACCGATATTTCCAGTGCGGACGGTAGAAGTGGCAGGTGTTACAGTCCTCATGCTCGGTGCAGCCGTTCTCGTACCGGTCAAATCCGGGCTTGCCCTGCATGAGCATTTCAAATGCGCGGCTTTTACCGCTCACAAAGTACATTCCGGCTGCGCCTCCTTTCTGGATTTGGGCAGAAAAAAATGCCGCAGACTTCTTTCAAAATCTGCGGCGTTGGGGTATGCGAAAAGGGATGCTGCCTTGCGGTAACATCCCTTTTGTCGCTTGGTTATTCAATTTTTGAGCTAACCTGTTTGCCCACTGCCCTTAAAAGCGTTGATTTTACTGGATTCTTGCTTGTTTTCTTATGTCAACGCTCTTAAAAGCAGGTGTTTTTTTATATCATTTACCAGCAAAGAACTTCAGTGTGATATTCAAAAGCATGATCCCTTGCATACAGCCGGCATAGCCGTGCTATCCAATCGCAATCGACAGAGGCAAGCGCCTGCGAAGTCAAACGGTAACGCCAGTTTCCCTCCGGTGTTCCGGGAATATTCATGCGCGTATCTGCACCAAATCCACACAAATCCTGTATTGGGGCAATGGCCAATGCCGCCGGGGATTGCCAAACGGCACGCAGCAACGCCCGCACGCCCGGCGCCTGTGAACCGCCTTTTTCCCAGTCTGCATCTTCTGCTCCACAATAAGCCAACGCAAATGACCTTTCTTCCGGAGATGCTTCCCAAAGGTAACCAAGTGCAGTATTGTTATCATGCGTTCCCGTATAGGCCACACAATTCTGTGTATAACAATGGGGTAAGTGTAGGCTCTCTGCTCCGGGCGTAAAGGCGAATTGCAGTACTCGCATACCCGGAAATCCGGTTTGCCGCAAAAAAGCGCGTACCTTTTCATCGACCAGGCCTAAATCCTCTGCAATCACCGGAACTTCTCCCAATTCCTGCCGCACTGCATCAAATAATGCCATACCCGGCCCTGATAACCACTTTCCTTCCGAAGCACTTTCGCTCTGTGCCGGGATTGCCCAAAAACTTTCAAAGGCACGGAAATGATCAATTCTCACGCTATGGCATAATTCCAGCTGCCAGCTCAATCGTTCGATCCACCAATGGTAATTCTCACGCGCCATCGCCTGCCAATCGTAAAGAGGATTTCCCCACAGTTGTCCATCCTCACTGAAATAATCGGGCGGAGTCCCCGCTACCAGCAAGGGTTTCCCCGGTTGCTCCAACAAGAACAACTGTGCATGCGCCCATGTATCGGCACTATCCAGATCAACATAAATCGGCATATCGCCAATCAGAGCGATTCCCAACTCGTCCAATTCAGCCTTCAATCGCATCCATTGGCGATAAAAAAGCAATTGCATCAGCCGCCAAAAGCCAACTTCTTCCGAATGAGCCGCCGCAAATTCTTCGACTGCCGCAGATTCATGTATCCGCAGCTTTTCATCCGGCCATTGCCAATAAGGCAGCCCGGAATATATTTCCCGCAATGCCATAAAGCAGGCATATTCTTCAACCCATACATGTTTTTTGGCAAATGCCTCAGCTTGCCGAAGCAGTTCAGTCGATGCCCTTGCATATGCCTTATGCAGCAAAGCCAGCCTGTTTTGTTGCAGCCATTCATAGTCCACACAATACGGTTCCCCTGGATAGACGCCCTGCTCCGCTTCTTCCTCCGTCAGCAAACCGTCTTCTGCCAAACGGCGGGGGTCAAGATACCACAAATTCCCCGCAAATGCAGAAAGGCTGGTATAAGGCGAATTTCCTGCGCCAGGTTGTACACTGGGCAAAATCTGCCAACAATGCAATCCGGCTTGCCGCATCCGGGCTGCAAAGGCTACCGCCTCTTCTCCCAATACACCACAGCCATATGGGCCGGGCAATGCCGAAAGCGGCAATAATACGCCTGCTGTTCTTGAAAGCATGTTATACTTCCCCCAGCAGTTCTTTCCCGGCCTGCTCCAACGCCCGACAAACTGCCGCACACGCTTCTGCATCTGCTCTGCAAGCCATGACATACAGTTTTACTTTCGGTTCTGTTCCCGAAGGGCGTATAATCAAAGCGGAACCGCCCTGCAATTCATAAAACATTACATCCGAAACTGGCAATCCGGTTGGCATCTGCTGCCCGCTCTGCAAATCGGTTATTTGCCCATTCAGATAATCCCGTACCCGCAACACCTGTAAGCCACCCAGTGTTTCAGGCAAAGAAGTGCGCAGTGAAGCGCCAATTTGTTTCATTTTCTGTAAGCCATCCAACCCACGCATGGCAACAGAAATCACTTTCTCCTCATACCAGCCATAAACTTCATATAATGCTTGCATGGCCTCATACAGAGTTTTTCCTTGCAGGCGATACCAACAAGCCATTTCGCAGATGAGCATAGCTGCTACTACCGCATCCTTATCGCGGGCATAGGTTCCCGCCAGATATCCATAGCTTTCCTCAAATCCGAAAAGATAGGTATATTCTCCGCTTTCTTCAAATTCCTTGATCTTTTCACCGATAAATTTAAACCCGGTCAGCACGTCCATCAACGTAATTCCCTGCCGCTCGCAGACGGCCGCCGCCATATTGGTCGTTACAATACTCTTAATCACTGCACTGTTAGGTGCCAGAATCCCCAGTTCACAGCGCCGGCGGATCAAATAATCCAGCAGTAATACGCCCACTTGATTGCCGCTTAACGTCACATATTCTCCATCCTGCCGCCGCACAACAATGCCGCAGCGGTCTGCATCCGGGGCTGTGCCGATAATGAGGTCCACATCCTGCGCTTTGGCCATTTCAATAGCTTCTGTAAATCCGGCCTTGTCTTCCGGGTTCGGCGATTTGACAGTCGGAAAATCTCCATCCAGCACCATCTGGCCGGGTACGGTCAATATATGCTGCATGCCCAGGCGGCGCAGCACCTCCGGCACCAGACGATAGCCTGCTCCATGGAAAGGCGTAAAGATAACTTTGAATTCTTCAGCGCATTGCCGCACCGCATCTGATCCGACAGATTGCTCCAGCACACACTCCAAATAACGCTCATCCATTTCTTTCCCTAACAGGGTAACCCAGCCCGCCTGCCTTGCCTCCTCAAAAGTGCAGGTCTGTACATCCTCAAAAATATCCAATTCCTTTAAGCGCGCTGAGATTTGAGCCGCGTGATCGGGCGGAAGTTGTGCTCCATCCTCCCAATAGACTTTATATCCATTATATTCTTTGGGATTATGGCTGGCCGTAATATTAATACCCGCAATGCAGTTCAGTTCCCGCAATGCAAAAGAAAGTTCCGGCGTGGGGCGCAATTCATCAAATAAAAAGGATTTAATTCCATTGGCAGCCAATACGCAAGCCGCTTCTCTGGCAAATTCCGTGCTCATATGGCGGCTATCGTAAGCAATGCAGACACCTCGCTGTTCTCCGCCACAGCGGCGGATCAAATCGGCCAGCCCCTGCGTTGTATAACGCACGGTATAGATGTTCATCATATTTAGCCCGGCCTCCAAGATTCCTCTCAAACCAGCCGTGCCAAAATCCAGCATTTTCATAAAACGATAGTTTTTCTGCGCTTCATCCTGTTCCAGAAGCCGGAGCTCCTGCTTGGTTTTTTCATCTACCTGCGGGCTGTTCAGCCACTTTTCATATGCTTGCTGATAATCCATTTTGATTTCCTCTCTCACTTTATATTCTTGCAAAAATATCCTGTATTAGGTTCTTGTGGCTTTGCCGAGTAATATACCGCACTTCCTCCGGGCGGCAGACGAAAGTCTCCGGACGGATGGCCACTCAAACAGTTTTCGTAATATCGCTCCAAAGGCATGGAAATCTCATTCTCTGATAAATTCACGCCCACCAGCAGAGTACCGTTTTGATCACTTCGCTTGAAAATATAGCAACCGTTTTCGGCCAACACCGTGCAATATTCCCCTTGTTTTAATACGGGCAGCGTCTTTCTCAGTTTTCCCAGCTTCCGATACCAAGCCAATAGCCGGCGATTTTCCTGCTTCCATGGGTAACAACCCCGATTAAAAGGATCGCCACATCCCTGTAACCCTGCTTCATCTCCATAATAAACGCAAGGAACTCCGGGTAAAAACATCTGCAGCACAATTGCCTGGCGCACTCGCGCTTCTGCCATCGCTCTCGTTTGCTCATCCAGCGCAAATTCTGCCTGCTGCTGCCTTGTTTTAGGCAATTCTCTGCCTGAAAGTACCGTCAACAAACGAGGCGTATCATGCGTGCCCAGCCCATTCATCAGGCAATGTACCACCTGTGGCGGGTAATTTTCGCAAATGGTCTCCATGGTTTCTGCCAGCCCCTCTGCATTTTTATGCAGCAAAAAATCCAGTATCGCACTGCGCAGCGGATAATTCATCACACTATCCAACTGTTTTCCTTCAAAATAGTGCCGACGCTTACCATAGGCAATCTTATTGGAAGCATCTTCCCATACTTCGCCGATCAGCAGACAATCTTTCTTTTCCGCCTGTGCGGCAGTCCTTACTTTTTCTATAAAAGAATCCGGGAGCTCATCCGCTACATCCAATCGCCAACCGGAAGCACCTGCCCTCAGCCATTTGCGCACAACTCCCTGCTGCCCACAGATGAATTCCTGATATTCCGGATTGTTTTCTTCCACCTGCGGCATTGTATCGATGCCCCACCAGCTTTCATACCGATCAGGGTATTCACTGAAACGATACCATTTATAATAAGGAGATTCCGTTGACTGATAGGCTCCCAGATGCGGATAACGCCCTTCCCGATTAAAGTAAATGGAATCCGAGCCCGTGTGGTTAAACACACCGTCCAGCACCACACGAATCCCATAGGTCTGTGCCTTTTGGCAAAGTATTTGGAAATCCTGTTCTGTTCCAAACATAGGATCAATCCGCATATAATTTCCGGTATCATATTTATGATTGGAATATGCTTCAAAAATCGGGCTTAAATACAGGCATGTCACGCCCAGGCTATTCAAATAGCGCAGCTTGGAAGTAATACCGCGCAGATTTCCGCCGAAGAAATCCCGGTTGCGGATTACGCCCTCTGCATCAGGCAGATATTCCGGCTGTTCATACCAATCTTCATGCATGCAGGCATCCTCCCGCACCGGCATATCCCCTTCCTTACAAAAGCGATCCACAAAAATATGATAATATAATCCCCCTTTGATCCAATCCGGCGTTTGATATGTTTTTTGATATATACTGAGTTGCCATGCAGCAGGCTTGTCTGTCAGAATCGCTTCTCGCCCCTGCCGGCCGCCATAGCATCTTCCGTCCACACCATCCAACTGGAAAAAATACCAATACAGTCCAACAGGCAGTGCCGGAATTTCGCCTTTATAGCAATCATAAGCCCCTTCCAGCCCTTCCCACTCAAGCGGATATTCCATTCTGCTGCCCTGCGCATCATCCAACACCACAATGCTTGCCTGCAAAATGCCCAGACGCCGTGCCAACTGCAAATGCAATGTTACGCTCTGCCCTTGGGCTACAGCCCCCAGTGGACTGCGGTAAGCCATTTGTCGAGAATAGAAAATGATCTGTTGTTCCATAATATGCTCCTATTGACAGAAGGCAGCCCAGGCTGCCTTCTCATTGCTCATTTGCTTCATTCAACCGGTTTTATGTGCCAAATGCGCTCAGCATATTCTTTGATAGCCCGATCTGCCGCAAAATTTCCAGCGCAGGCGATATTGGTCAACGACATCTGATTCCAGCGTCTGCGATCCTTATAGATTTCCGCTGCCAGATCATGCGCTCGGCAATAATCTGAGAAATCTGCCATACACATATACGGATCGGCAACTCCATAATTGCCCACCATCAAATAATGATGAATATTGGAGAAATCCATACCGCCAAATCCCTGCAGCAGACGATCCACTGCCTGTTGCAGGCGAACATCCTGCTGATAATAGTGGCTTGGGGAATATCCCTGCCGCCAAACCTCTTCCACTTCTTCAGCCCGCAAACCAAAAATGAATATATTGTCCATACCCACGCGCTGGCTGATTTCAATATTGGCACCATCCATCGTGCCCATCGTCAAGGCACCGTTAATCATCAGTTTCATGTTGCCAGTGCCGGAACCTTCTTTTCCGGCTAAAGAAATCTGCTCGCTGATTTCCGCCGCAGGCATCATATGCTCTGCCATGGTCGCGCAATAATTTTCCAGGAAAATCACCCGCAGCTTCTGAGCAATCTTAGGATGCTCCTCAATTTCACGGCTCAAATAACTGATCAGTTTGATGATCTGCTTTGCCATGTCATAGCCGGGCGCTGCCTTTGCAGCGAAGAAATAGGTCTCCGGCTGCATTTCCATATCCGGATTTTCCAGCAACTGCTGATAGCGGGAAATAATGCGCAGCGCATTGAGCAGCTGGCGCTTATACTCATGCAACCGCTTAGCCTGCACAATAAAGACAGAATCCGGATCCGGCATGATGCCCGTTTCCTTTGCTACACGGTTGGCAAAACGCACCTTATTCTCCCGTTTGATGCTTTCCAGCCGCTGCAGCACAGCTGAATCCTCGCGATATTGCAGGAATTTGCTCAAATGCTCAGGTTTGCTTCGATAATCCGGCCCGATGCATTCGTCCAGCAGCGCAGTCAGCCCCGGATTGGATTGACAAAGCCAACGGCGGTGAGCAATTCCATTCGTCACATTCGTAAATTTTTCGGGTGTCAACTCTGCAAAATCCCGGAATACATCCTTTTTCAAGATTTCCGAATGCAGCGCCGATACACCATTTACCGTATGCGAACCGACTACACAAAGATTGGCCATGCGCACCTGCCCCTTGGAAAGCAGCGCCATACGTTCAATACGTTCCCAGTCGCCTGGATAGCGTTGCCACAGTTCTCCGCAAAACCGTTCATTCAATTCACGCAAAATTGACCAGATACGCGGCAAACGTCTTTGCAGCAAATCCTCCGGCCATTTTTCCAACGCTTCTGCCATAACAGTGTGGTTCGTATAAGCCACTGTTTTCTTCACTATATCAAAAGCGGCTTCCCAGGAATAATGATAGTCATCCATCAGAATACGCATCATTTCCGGAATGCACAATGCCGGATGGGTATCGTTGATATGAATTGCCACTCGATCGGCAAAATGCTCCAACGAACCATGCGCAGAAATATAGTCGTGAAAAATATTCTGAATAGAAGCCGAGACAAGGAAGTACTGCTGCTTCAAGCGCAAAGATTTCCCTTCAAAATGATTATCTGCCGGATACAGCACCTTGGAAATCATCTCTGCCGAAGTATTTTCCAGTGCAGCCCGTGCATAATCTCCATTGGCAAAAGATTCCATATCAAAATTGCGGATATCTCTGGATCGCCACAGGCGCAATAAAGCAACTGCCGGAGAATTTTCTCCCGAAATCATCATATCATAAGGAACGGCCTCGACTTCTTCGTAATCCAGATGCTTAACTTTTAGTCCCTCAGACGTCCACTGTTCTTCGATTCTTCCGTTAAAACGCACCTGGAAAGAAATATCTGTCCGCGGTACCAGCCAGACCTGCCCGCCCGGCAGCCAGATATCCGGCATTTCTATCTGCCATCCGTCTACCAGTTTCTGCCGAAACAAACCATATTCAAAGCGAATAGAAAATCCTGTTGCCGCATAGCCCAAAGTCGCCAACGAATCCATATAGCAGGCTGCCAACCGGCCTAGCCCGCCATTGCCCAGCCCTGCATCCGGCTCTTGCTCATACAGGTCTTCCAAATCGACAGATATATCCCGAAGGGCTTCCTGAAACACATCAGTCAACCCAAGATTATACAGGTTATTTTTAAGCGATCGGCCTACCAAAAACTCCATGCATAAGTAGTAGACCTGCTTTGCATCCTGATCATTTGCTTTACTGCGGAATTGACTGCGCTTTTCCAGCAGCAATTCCCGCACCACCATAGCCGAAGCTTTATATAACTGCTCCGGCGACGCCTTCTCCAACTTACATCCAAAATAGATGGAGAGCGTTTCCCGCAATTTCTGCGTTACGTCTTCTTTTGTCATGTGTATCATGAATCTCTTTTCACTCGCTTTCTGCTCACCTTAACTTCCGACTCGGCTTAACTGCTTGGTTGCAGGTTATCATACAGTTCTACGTATTCCTGCGCCGATTTTGTCCAACTGAAATCCTGCTCCATTGCATGCTTGCATAATGCTTGCCATGCATCCTGATCCTGATAAACTTCCAGTGCACGATACAATGCCTGCAGCAAAGCTTCTGTCGTATATGCACCAAAACGGAATCCAAATCCCTGCTGCGCATAGTCAATAATGGAATCCCGCAAACCACCTGTAGCTCTTACCACCGGAACCGTACCATAGCGGCAAGCAATCATCTGTGCCAGGCCGCAGGGTTCACTCTTGGAAGGCATCAGGAACAAATCGGCTCCCGCATAAATCTTGCGTGAGAGATCGTTGCTATATGTAATCATAGCGGCAATCTTGCCGGGATAACGGCTTTGCAGCGAGCGCAGCCAATCTTCATAGCGCACATCTCCCTTACCCAGCACAACCATTTGGACCTGCCCCTGCAACATTTGCTCTGCAGCCTGGCAAATTAATTCTACACCTTTATGGGAAGCCAGTCTACTGACTACTGCAATCAACGGCACATCCGGTTCGCAGGGAAGCCCTGCCAGCTTTTGCAGTTCCGCTTTGTTTACCGATTTTCCGGAAAAATCTTTTTCCGAATAGTTTTGGAAAATAGCCGGGTCTTTTCTCGGATCATATCCATCTACATGGATTCCATTCAAAATGCCCCTCATCTTATGGCTGTTGCGGCGAATGATTGCCTCCAAACCATGGGCATACTCCGCGCTATGCAATTCCTGCGCATAGGAAGGGCTGACTGTGCTGATGATATCCGAGCACTCCAGTGCTCCCTTCATCAGATTCAGGCAACCGTCATATTCCAGAGCCGGCAACGCTTCCGGCGGTAAAGCAAAAACGTCTCCCAAAATCTCTTTTCCGTATTTTCCCTGATATTCCACGTTGTGTATCGTGAAAACAGTTCTTACCTGCGGATAATGGTAGCGATAAGTTAAATAGACCGGCAACAGTGCACACTGCCAATCGTGCGCATGCAAAATATCTGGCTGAAAATCCATCAACGGCAAGCAGTCAAGCACTGCCTTGCAGAAAAATGCATAGCGTTCCCCATCATCATAATAGCCATAAAGGCCATTATTGCGCCGAAAATAATATTCATTATCAATGAAATAATAGATCACACCATCTTTTTCCAGGCGGAAAAGGCCGCAATATTGCTCTCTCCAGGCCAATTCCACTTGTCTGCTGCCTATGAACTGCATCTGTTCCCGCCAGCACTGCTCAATCTCTCCATATAACGGCAGCACCACACGTATATCATACTTTCCTGTATGATACAATGCACCCGGCAGTGAACCGGCTACTTCTCCGAGCCCGCCGGTAGCTGCAAAGGGCAGTACTTCTGCAGCCGCAAATAATATTTTCTTTTTCATGAAAGCCCACCCCTTTTCAAATCAGACTGTCTTTATTGATAAAAAATGGATGTGTGGCATAACCGGAAAGCGTACGCCCGTCCTTGATTACCACTCGTTTATCCGTCACCACGTAATTCAGGGAAACATTATCACCCGTTACGGCATCCTGCATTAATACACTGTTGCGTACCACTGTGTTGCGGCCAATCTTAACACCGCGGAAGAGCACAGAATTTTCTACCGTCCCTTCAATTACACAGCCATCGGCCACCATGGAATTTTTCACGCTTGCTTCGCTGCCATACTTTGTCGGGGAAGAGTCTTTTACTTTTGTAAAAATAGGTCGATCTTCATTATCGAACAATTCCTTGCGAACTGAACGATCCAACAGCTCCATATTCCCTTCCATATAAGATTCCATAGAATCAATACAGCAATAATATCCGGTATGCTCAAACCCCTGTATGTTGACCGTATCCAGGTTAGGCGCCAATACATCTTTGGTCAGGCTGGAATAACCATGCGCAATGGCATCCTCTACAATGCCCAACAGATATTCGCGCCCGACAATCCAGATATCCATCGAGAGATTTACCTCACCCTGAGCTCCCTGATACACGGCAATATCCTGCACTCGCCCAGCTGCATCCATCTTAAGGATCTTGTTCATTCGTTTGGATTCATTCTCCAAAAAGGCCTTTTTATAAATCACAGTCAAATCCGCACCGCTTTGTGCATGCTGCCGCAGAGCTGCTGCCAAATCAAAATTGGCCAGAATATCGCAATCTGCCATTACCACATACTGCTCACTGGATTTGCGCAGAATTCCCAGGACGCCTTTCAAAGCTTCCAGTCGATTGGTATACAGTGCGTTATTATCCGCATGCCCAAAGGGAGGCAATACCATCAAACCTCCGGTTTTACGGTCCAAGTCCCAGTCCTTACCGCGTCCGATATGGTTCATCAAGCTCTGGTAATTCGTCTTCGTGATAACGCCAATCGTCTCCAGCCCTGCATTCACCATAGTAGAGAGTATAAAATCGATCAGACGATAGCGTCCACCAAAAGGAATCGAGGCCATCGTGCGCCCACGCGTCAGCTCCGGGACAGTATGATCATGTATATTCGAAAAAATAATACCGATTGCAGACATAGTATCCTCCTTATTTCATATCCTCGGTGACCATCTCGCCAGATTCCACAACCGTCTTTTTTCCAATGGAGATACCGCTTGCTACCACAGCAATGCCCTTTGCATCCTGCATATTTTCGCCAACACGAGCATTTTCTCCTACCACAACATTAGAATCCAGTATGCTGTATTCTACACGGGCACCGGCTTTAATCGTACAATTGCTCATGACTACACTATCGCGGATAACGGCTCCTTTTTCCACTGTGATATTGGAAAACAGCACCGAGTTTTCTACAGTACCGTAGATTTCGCAGCCTTCTGCCAATACGCTGTTGCGCACCTTGGCTTCTTCTCCCACATAATGGGGGTTTTCCGGCGTATGACGGTAATAGATCTTCCAATTGGGGTCGCCCAATTCCAATACAGGCCGTTCTCCCAACAAATCCATATTCGCTTCCCAAAGAGATGAAATAGTCCCGACGTCCTTCCAATAGCCGCTGAATTCATAAGCAAACAGTCGTTTCCCATCTTTCAGCATGGAAGGAATAATATTTTTGCCGAAATCTTTCGCCGACTTTTTATCTTCCTCATCTGCCTTCAAATATTGGAATAATGCTTCTTTGCTGAAAATATAGACACCCATGGAAGCTTTGGTGCTCTTCGGCTTTGCCGGCTTCTCTTCAAATTGATAAATGCGATTTTCTTCATCGGTATTCATAATACCAAAACGGCTGGCATCCTTGAGCGGTACTTCGATGACGGCAATGGTGCAATCAGCCTGCTTCTCTTTATGAAATTCCAGCATTTTTGCATAATCCATTTTATAAATATGGTCACCTGAAAGAATCAGCACATAATCGGGGTCATAACGTTCAATAAATCCTATATTTTGATAAATAGCGTTAGCTGTTCCTTTATACCAGTCGCCGCCACGGCTCCGCTGATAAGGCGGAAGAATGTGCACGCCTCCATAAGTGCGATCCAAATCCCACGGTTCTCCATTGCCAATATAGTCGTTCAGTTCCAACGGCTGATACTGCGTCAGAACGCCGACCGTATCAATTCCGGAATTGATGCAATTGGAAAGCGGAAAATCAATAATACGATATTTGCTTCCAAAAGAGACTGCCGGCTTCGCCACTTTAGATGTCAACGCATACAGTCGACTTCCCTGCCCGCCTGCCAGCAACATTGCCACACATTGTTTTTTTCGCATACTTCATGCCTGCCTTTCCCTACTACCATTTGGAATCATTTTTTATAACGCCGCTGCCTGCGCCCGGGTAAGGGACGTTCTTTTTCCCAAATCACCGCGCCCAACGGCGGCAGCGTAATTTCTCCATAATAACTGCCATCTTCCTTTTTCAACGGCAAAATATCCGCCACTTGCGTGCCTACCCCGCCGAATCTGCTTTCTTCCGAATTCAAAAGGCAGCGGTAAACAGCCTGACCGGGCAGCGAAATCTGATAATGTTCCCGCAGCACCGGTGAAAAGTTAATCGCAATTAAAAGTTCTTTCCCCCGGCGATCCATCCGCCGGTATACATAGCTGTTATTTTCCCGATCATCCGCTTGCACCCATTGGAACCCCTCCCAATCCTGATCGTTTTCCCAAAGCTGCGATTTTTGCAAGTAAAGCAGATTGAGTTCTCTGCAAAAATCTCTCAGTTGGCGATGCTTTTCATAATCCAGCAACAGGAAATCCAATCCTTCTCGGTAGGCCCATTCCTTGAATTGGCCGAATTCCGAACCCATAAACATCAGCTTTTTTCCGGGCCGCGTCATCATAAATGTTAGAAATGCCCGGTCGTTAGCAAATTTCAAATCATATTCTCCCGGCATCTTATCCAACAGAGAACGCTTTCCATGTACTACTTCATCATGTGAAATCGGCAGAATATAGTTTTCACTGAAAGCATACATCAAGGGGAACGTCAATTTCTCATGGTCATACTTGCGGAAGAAAGGGTCTGTCTGCATATAGGCCAGCGAATCATTCATCCAGCCCATATCCCACTTGAAATTGAAGCCCAAGCCGCCTTTTTCGGGTGGCTGCGTCACCATAGGCCAGGCTGTAGACTCCTCCGCTATCGTCAGTGCATAAGGATAGGCTGTCAGAACTTCCCTATTCAGTGTTTTCAAAAATTCCGCCGCCTCTAAATTTTCCCTTCCTCCATGCCGGTTAGGCGCCCATTCGCCTTCTTTTTTATCGTAATCCAAGTAGAGCATGGCTGCTACTGCATCCACACGCAGCCCGTCAACATGATATTTTTCCAGCCAGAACATAGCATTGGAAACCAGAAAAGAGATAACTTCCGGGCGGCCAAAATCAAAGATGCGCGTCCCCCAACCCTTATGCTCCTGCCGCAGGGGATTGGCATCCTCATACAACGGATAACCATCAAATTCAATAAGCCCGTGCGCGTCTTTTGGAAAATGCGCCGGCACCCAATCCAGAATGACGCCCAAACCGCTTTGATGCGCTTTTTCCACAAAGTAGCGGAAATCCTCCGGCGTACCATAACGAGCTGTAACACTGTAATATCCGCAAACCTGATACCCCCAGGAGCCATCGAACGGATATTCCATCAGCGGCAACAGTTCCAAATGCGTATATCCCATGGATTTTGCGTAAGGAATCAACATATCCGCATATTCCCGATAAGTAAACGACGTACCATCCGGCCGCTTTTTCCAGGAACCCAGATGCACCTCGTAAATATTCATCGGTGATGCATAGGGATTTTGTTGTTTCCTCCACCGCATATAGCTTTCATCCTGCCACGCATAGGATGCATCCATGTCATAATATTTGGAAGCAGTTCCCTCCTGCGTTTCACTATAAAAAGCGAAAGGATCTGCTTTAAAGAGAATCTTTCCTTTCTGCGTTTCTATAGCATATTTATATAATACATAAGGAGCGACCTCTTTCAGGAAAACTTCCCAGATCCCCTGCTCTGTCAGGCGCTCCATAGGTATTGTCCCCGGTTGCCAGGCATTGAAATCTCCTACCAGGCTCACTGCTTTTGCCCGCGGTGCCCATACTCGGAAATATACGCCCTGAACGCCATCTTTTACGCCCGGATGTGCTCCAAAAAATTCATAGGCCCGAAAATTTCTTCCCTGATGAAACAGGTAGCAGGGCAGCTCCCATAATTGTTGCTGCATTCCCAATGCCTCCTCCGCCAAATTCTTTTGTCGATTGTTGGACTCTTTATTATAAATTCTGTTTTTTTTGCCGTTTCCCTGCCAAAAAGAACAATATTTATTATTTCTTTTTTGTCTTATTTTCGTAAAAAGTCAGTAATAACTTTTGTTATTAAAGCTAAAAAGCATTTTTACTGAAATTCCCATCTCAATTTATAAGCATAGGTAAAAACCTATGATTCTTTTTTCAGGCAAGCTTTGTATACATATATATGCTTGTAACTTTCCATTTTATGCCGGTATCAGCCAAACAAAATTGCCTGTAGATAATTCGGGAAGCGCCGCTTTATTCCTGCCCGTTTTGTTTCGCTTGACAAAACTCGAAATTTTAACACAAAAAAAGCACAGGAGATTCCTGTGCTTTAGACATATTCTTTTAACTATTTTTCTCAGAAAAAGCAAATGCGTCATGAATCGCATTCACTGTGCGCTCAAAATCTTCATTTTTCACGCCTACAATGATATTCATCTCACTGGAGCCCTGATCAATCATACGCACATTGATATTGGCTTTGGCCATTGCCGCAAACAGAGTAGCTGCCGTGCCAATGCTTTCCCGCATACGCTTACCGACTGTTGCAATCAGAGCCAGATTACGCACAATTTCTACGCTATCCGGTTCACAAGTGCGGTGAATATCATCCACAATGTCATTGATGTTATCCTTCACCTTTGCATCTTCCAACACAACACACAAGGTATCAATGCTGGAGGGCATATGTTCAAAGGGGATTCCGTATTTTTCAATACAAGCCAACACTTTTCTGCCAAATCCCAATTCCGCATTCATTCCGTTCTTTTCAATCGAAATAATTGTGAAATTTTTCTTACCGGCAATTCCCGTCACTGCAGGGCCTTCGTAACTTTCGATCGTCGGCATGATCATCGTTCCCGGCGCAGACGGTTCGTTGGTATTGCGCACATTGATCGGGATTGCGTATTTATAAACAGGGAAAATGGAGTCTTCATGCAGCACTGCAGCTCCCATGTAGCTCAGCTCACGTAATTCCCGATAGGTAATCGACTCCACCCGCTTTGCATGTTTGACAATACGGGGATCTGCCATGTAAAAACCGGAAACATCCGTCCAGTTCTCATATAAATCTGCATGTACTGCTGCCGAGACAATCGCTCCGGTCACATCGGAGCCACCACGAGAAAAGGTTTTGATAGTACCGTTGGGCATGCTGCCATAAAATCCGGGAATTACTGCCCGTTCCACTGTGCTCAGCCGCTCGGACAGCGCCTTTTCCGTCCTCTTCTCATCGTATTTGCCGCGCTTATCAAACAGAATCACTTCTGCTGCATCTATAAACGTATAACCCAGATAATCGGCAATCAACATACCATTGAGATATTCACCGCGGCTGGCTGCATAGTCCTCACCCGCCCCTGCGAGCAGATTATGCAATATTTCTTCCAGTTTGCTTTCTATATCAATCTGCAGCCCCAAGTCCCGCTTGATATCGGTAAACCGTTCACAGACTTGCCGGTAAAAGGAGTGATAATCCTCCTTTTTCTCAATAGCATGCTCCAGAGCATAGAGTAAATCTGTCACTTTCACATTGTAAAATGCAGATTTTCCAGGTGCCGAGGGCACGATATACCGGCGCGCCGGATCGGCCTCGATAATCTTTTTTACTTTGGCAATTTGTACAGCATCTGCAAGAGATGTTCCCCCGAACTTCGCCACTTTTATTTCCATAATCGACAATAGCTCCTTACTTTGCCGTTATCCAATTCCGCAATTTCTGCTTCATTCCGGCTTTTTCTTAAACAGATTGGATATTTTAAACTCTTTCAGTTTCTGAGGCACCGTTTCTTCCTGAACCATCTCCTCAAAGACTTCCTCGATCTGTTCCTCTGTTTCCTGAGCTAATTCCGATGCTTCCGGATCTTCCTCCTCCGGCACTTCTTCTTCATGCTCGCTCAGCAAACGGCACTCAATATAATACCGCTTTTCATTGGCTTCTCCCAGGGAGAAACATTTTTTGGGGAATACGCCCATCTCCGAAAGTTCGTCGAAAAACGTGGCCTTTTCCATAGCCGGCATTACAAAACCAAGCGTATCATATTCCTGCGTCACGCGATCAAATTCTTCATTTCCGTGCACATATTCCAATTTTGCCAAGGGATATTCGCGCACAAAATCTTCCAACACCGGCTGAATTTGCTCCACCAGCATTCTGGTAGAGGGAGCATTGATCTCAATGCGGCCGGAGCTGCTTTTGCTGGTAAAGAAAATAACTTCCGGAGCTTCTGTAACCTGCAGCGCAGGTTTTCTTCTGGAAAAAACCAACCGGGCGTCGGCACCGACAGAATTGAGATGATCCACTATATACTGAATGCACATAGAGGAGCTTACGCCCGAGATCACCCTGTGAATGGGCAGCAGCGGCATTGCCGGATCGTGCAGGTTCACCAATTCGCACAAGGCATAACGCAGCGGATGATTTTCCTGTTCTTCGGGGGAAAGGGTCTGCTTTGCTTCTTCCCATACCGCTTTTGCCGTTGCCAAGGAATGGTTGCCGTCTCCCACACAGAAACGCATACCATCTCGCGTTTTCAACAGGGAAAGCTGATGCAGAATCTCTGCCTCCACGTTTTTATCTTCTATTAAGTATCCGGTTGCTCTGCCGCCATGCAGCATCAAGTCAACATCATATAATTTGGTGAAAGTCTCTCTTTTTCTCCAGACCGGCTCGATCACTTTAAACTGCGGATCGTCCATCAACAGGAAAATATGGGGCATTTCCAGTTCCGCACCAGAGCGGATGTCCATACGTGCTTCCACGCGCTCAGCCAAGACTTCCTCACTGGCTCGAATCTGTGCTTTTTTAAACGGATCTGCATCGAACTCTTCCAAATCCACCAACACCATAAGGCCTTTTCTGACTTTGCGGTCGATCGTCCGTTCCACAAGAATAAATCCCTGCGGCAATAAAGTCAGGATTCCGTCATCAATATAGCGCGTCATGATTTCCTTGGTGCTGGCAATGCGGGCATCGCGATCCGGCGCCTGCAGATAAATCTCCGGCAACATAATGTGCAGCGAAGAAGGACTGCCACCGACGGTGCGTTCCACTTCATGCCAGTATGCCTCATTTGTGGTATACTGATCGCAGGCAATAACTGCCCATTTGCGCATGTTGACCTTCTTATCCGGCAACAACACTTCCGGCACTTCTATCCCGATGTGTTCAAAATTACGTTCCATACTACACCCTTCCACACCGCTCCGGGGAAGCGGATCTCCGCCCGGCGCGCATGCACTTGTATTTATCTATAAAAATATGAAATGAGTCTTCCATACAAATTTACAATACCGATAATACTATAACATAAGCTTTTTGCTTCTTCAACTTTTTTCTGCAAATTCAAAGGATTTTACCGACTATCCGCACCCCTTCCGCAGAAATAAAGTTGCCCCACAGCACAGAAAACATCGTCTCTGTTATCGCGTTTATTGACAAAGCGGTATCCGTATTATAATATTAAATTTGTATAAAAATATCAAGTCGGCATCACTTTTATGCATATACAAAAGCCTCTGTTTCTTTTTTTGCAGCGGCCAAAAAAGGAGTGTTTTCTAACGTGAATTTACCTGAGATTGAAAAAAAATGGCAGAAAATCTGGGCAGATACCGGGCTGTATCATTTCGATAAGCACAGCAACAAGCCCAAGAAATATGTACTGGAGATGTTCTCCTACCCCTCCGGCGCCAAGTTGCATGTAGGCCACTGGTATAATTTCGGTCTGGCAGACAGTTATGCACGTTACCTGCGCATGAAGGGTTACAACGTCTTCCATCCGATGGGTTTTGATGCTTTCGGTTTACCTGCCGAGAACTATGCCATCAAGACGGGCATTCATCCCAAGGATTCTACCGTTGCCAATATCGATACCATGGAGCATCAGCTGAAAGCAATGGGCGCTTCCTTTGATTGGGATTACGAAGTCAAAACCTGCATGCCCGAATATTATAAATGGACACAATGGTGTTTTTTGCAGCTCTATAAAAAGGGATTGGCCTATCGTGCCGCGGCGCCGGTCAACTGGTGCCCTCATTGCAATACCGTGCTGGCCAACGAACAAGTTGTAGACGGCGAATGTGAGCGCTGCCATACGCCGGTCACCAGAAAACATCTCACGCAGTGGTTCTTTAAAATTACCGAATATGCGGAAGAACTGCTTTCCGGGCTGGATACACTGGATTGGCCGGAAAAAACCAAATTGATGCAGAAAAACTGGATTGGCAAATCTACCGGCAGTGAAATTACTTTTGATATCGTGGGCGGCGGCCAGTTTTCCGTCTTTACGACTCGTGCGGACACACTGCATGGTTGTTCCTATGTGGTAATCTCTCCCGAACATCCGTTGGTAGATTCTCTTACAACGCCGGAACAGAAACAGGCTGTTGCCGATTACAAGGCCTACGCTGCCAAAGCCAGCGAAATTGACCGCCTTTCTTCTACCCGTGAAAAAACGGGCGTCTTTACCGGTTCCTATGCCATCAACCCCATCAACGGGCGGAAAGTGCCCATTTGGGCTGCCGATTATGTACTGGCCAGCTACGGCACAGGCGTAGTCATGGCAGTTCCTGCGCATGATGAGCGCGACTTTGCTTTTGCCAGCAAATATAATCTGCCTATTGAACGGGTCGTTGCCAAAAAACGCCCCGAACAGGACGACACGTTGCCTTTCTGCGATTACGAAGGTGTTTTGGTCAACAGCGGGGCATTTGATGGCCTTACCGTTACCGAAGGTAAGAAGGCAGTTACCGAACATTTAAAGTCCATCGGCAAAGGGGATTTCAAGACGACTTACCGTTTGCGCGACTGGCTGATTTCCCGCCAGAGATACTGGGGTGCTCCCATTCCGATCATTCATTGCCCGCATTGTGGTGATGTACCGGTGCCGGAAAAAGATTTGCCGGTGGAACTCCCCTATGATGTGGACTTCACGCCGGATGGTACTTCTCCGCTGGCTAAGCATCAGGGCTTTATGAATTGCAAGTGCCCCGTCTGCGGTGCTGATGCAAAACGCGATCCGGATACGATGGATACGTTTGTCTGTTCCTCCTGGTACTATCTCAGATATCCGGATAATAAAAATGCAGAGATGGCCTGGAATCCGGAAATTATCAACCAACTGTTGCCAGTGGATAAATATGTCGGCGGTGCAGAACATGCTTGTATGCATCTGCTCTATTCCCGCTTCTTCACTAAGGCTTTCCGCGATATGGGGTATCTCAATTTTGACGAACCTTTTAAATCTCTGGTACATCAGGGAACCATTTTAGGGCCGGATGGCGAAAAGATGAGTAAATCCAAAGGCAATGTCGTCTCTCCCGATACTTATATTCAGAAATTCGGTGCCGATGTTTTCCGGATGTATTTGGGATTTGGTTTTGCCTATGTGGAAGGCGGCCCCTGGAACGACGGCGGCATCAAGTCCATTGCCAAATATCTCGATCGCGTCGAGCGCCTGGTTGACCGCATTTATGCAGCTTCCGAAGAAAACACGCAGGCCGATAAAAAGGAACTCACTTTTATACTGCATCGTACGATCAAAGCAGTAGACGAAGATTTGGCCGTCTTCTCCTTTAATACGGCTATTGCCCGCATGATGGAGCTGACCAATGCGCTCTATAAGTACACCGAACAGCCATTTGATATCGCTTTTGCCAAAGAATGCGTTCGCACATTGGTGCTGTTGATGGCTCCCTTTGCTCCGCACTTCACAGAAGAACTCTGGGAGCGCATGGGCGGTGATTACAGCATTTTCAATCAGCCTTTCCCAACCTATGAGGAAAAGCTGTTGGTCAAGGCAGAAACCGTCTATCCTCTGCAGATTAATGGCAAGGTAAAAGAGCGTTTCTCTGTTCCTTCGGATTATACCAAAGAGCAGGTCGAGCAATACGTTCGTGAAACGTACGCCTCTTATTTCCAGGATATGGAAATCGTAAAACTGATTGTTGTTCCTGGAAGAATTGTCAACGCCGTTCTCAAACCGGCTAAATGATGTTTTGAAAAACCGTATTCAAAAACCGCACAGCTGAAGCTGTGCGGTTTTTCTGTTTACCGAATCCTATTTTTGTGCATCTATCCTGAAGAGCATCCAGCTAAGCGGCGCAGCCGGATACAACACCGTGCCACAATATTCGCAAACCTTTCGGCCGATACTGCTGATGGGAGCTCCGCAGTTAGGGCATTGATAAACGCTTATATTCTGTTCTATATCTGCTTTACCAGCCGCGATATAAGTCAACTCCAGCCTGACCTGCACGGTTTTTCCAGCTCTGTTTTGATACTGGCAAGCCGCTTGATAGGTCACAAACCGTTGCATACCCTCCCCGCTGTAATTACATAGCACTGCCTTGTGCACATGCGGATGCGCAATCTCTTCTCCATTCCGCAGAACTGCCTCCTCCATCCTCTGCAGAAAGCTGTATACTCCCTGCGTTTCTCCAAATAATACCTGTTTTTTCTGTAAAGAGCGATAGTAGCACAGCGCATCCTGTTCTACCCGCCGCGCCATCAGCCGGGCATCATATTCCGGAAAATCCCTCCGCACATCCGGCAGCAGTAGTCGCTCCATGGAGGCGAGAGATTTGGGGCGTACTTCTGCTTCCTGCTCTGCCGTCTGTATGGCTCCAACCAGTTCATGCAGCCACTTCCGGCTTCTCCGCACGACCTTTATCGCCCGATAACTCAATATCGATAACGCACAAATTCCGCCTGCCCAAAGCAACAAAGTCCATCTCATAGGATTATCGTTTCAATATAAACTGTTAAAAATCAGCATCAGTAAGGGCATTGTCAGCAGACTTAAAATCATAGTCAATGCCAGGCACTGTGAACCAAATGCTTCATCCGAACCATATTCACCGGCTACAATCGGCGTATTATTCATCACCGGCATAGCCGCTATCGTTACAAAGACCATACTCAATTCCGCAGGCAGACGAACCAATCTGGTTACCAAATAGAATACGGCCGGAGCCAGGACCACTCTGCCTAAAATAGCCAGCAGCATATCTTTATTCAGGCGCATATTTTTCCATCCGGTCCGATACAGCACATAACCCACATAAATTAACGCCAACGGCGTGCACAAGCCGCCGAAATATTTGAACGTCTTTTCTGCAAAAATCGGTAATTTTACTTCCAGCAGCACCAGTAAAATCGCTGCCAACAATCCCAAAAGTCCCGGAGAAAGCAGCTTTTTCAACGTTTTTCCGGAGAAGAATGGCTGTTTTTCCGATCCATCCCGACTCATTAAATATACGCCGAGTGTCCAGAAAATCAGGCTATGCGCCATATCATAAATGAGTACGTAAGATGCAGCAGCTTCCCCAAATAATGCCTGACAGACGGGCAATCCAATAAAAATCGTATTGGCACAACCCACCATTACTGTGAAGATACCTTTTCTACTCTGCTGAACATGAAACAGCGCCGCTATACCCCTGCCCAACAGCAGGCAGAGTAAAATTGCTCCAAAAGCAACCAACGCCGCCAGCAACGCTTCCCCCAGCATTGCCCGATCAAAATTATGCAGCATATTATCCAACGCCGCCGCCGGAACACCAAAGTTCACAATCACTTTGGAAATAAATACCGCCACCTGTTCATCAATCCAGCCTTTTGCCGCCAGCACATAGCCAACGGACATCATGGCAAATAGTGCCACTACAATCTGCACCGCATCTAACATGCCTTTTCCCTCCTTTTAGAATATGACTTCGAACAACAGCATCATCAGCGGCATGGTCACCAAGCTCAACAGCGTCGTGATCGCCATGGTTTCCGCTCCGAACTTGCTATCCGATCCATAAGCTTCTGCCAGAATTGGCGAATTGGACATAGCGGGCATCGCAGCCTGCACAATAAACACCTGGCTCATATCGGTCGGCGCGCCCAACAGCAAACATGCGGCATAAGACAGCGCCGGCGCCAGCAGGATACGCCCCAACAGCACACCCCAGGTATCTTTTTCAAAGCGCAAATTTTTCAAGCCAGTATTTTTGATTACATAACCGATAAACATCAGTGCCAACGGCGTACAGGTTGCTGCCAGATAATGGAACGTCTTCATGGCAAAATCCGGCAGTTGCACCCGCAGCATCACCAGAATAAATCCGATGGCAAAGCTGACAATTCCGGGGGATAAAATCTTTTTCAGTGTGCCAACCAGCGAAAATTTCTGTTTTTCCGCTTCCGGGTTATCTTTTTGAATAAAATAGACGCCGATAGTCCATACCAAAGTGGTATTTCCCATGTAGTAAAACAAGGCGTAAGGAATGGAACTGTCACCAAACAACGCCTGACAAACAGGCAAACCAATAAAAATCGTATTGGAAAAGGCAAACATCAGGTAAAAAATACCTTTCCTTCCCTTTTTTACCCGTATTAAGCGGGCAACCAGCACCGCCATGAGAAATCCGATAAAGTTGCTTACAAAAGGCGCCAAAATTGCCATTCCTGCGCCCTTCAGCATATCTGCACTAAAGCTGCCCAACATATTATCCATACTGGAGGCAGGGACCCCCACCCACAGCACCAACTGCGATAAGAATTTTGCTACCTTGGCCGTAATCAGCCCTTTCGCGGTGAGATAATATCCCACTGCCATCATGATCAACAGTGTCAGCACAATCTGCACTGCGTTCAGCATATACATCCCTCTTTTCTTGTCAGATGCGAAAATTATACCATATTCATGTAAATTTTTACATTCTTTTGCAAAAAAACAAAGAACGATTTTCCGAAAAATGGCTGAAAAGTTTTTATGCCGGGTGCTCATATTTTTCTGTAACCTGCGCATGCTATGATCAGCGCATCATGAAGGAGGTATTTTATGAAACAACAGACGATCCGCTGTCAGATCGAAAGCTGCCTGCATAATTCGCCCGATCATTATTGTCAGCTGAATTCCATTAAGGTAGCGCCCTGCGCGCCCAACAGCTGCAGCAACGTAACTCATAAAAGCGAAAGCATGTGTGCCAATTTTGAAAAAAAGGAGTTGTCATTCTTTTGATAGAACGAGTTCAGTGCGACTCCCTTTCCTGCATCCATAATCAAAACGGTGCTTGTGCAAGCGGAGCCATAGATGTGCAGTATTATGCAGGGCCGGGGTACGGAGATGCCTATTGTAATTCCTATGCACGGGCCGGATCTTTGCGAAGCCAGGTCAGTGAACAAATGCCTTCCGCCGCTACCGCGGTTAATATGCAGGCTCACCATGCAGGCATGAGTGAGCAGAACACCGTCGTCCTCAGCGATTTCATCAGCTGTGCAGCGACAGACTGTATCTACAACCGCCTCAGCCGCTGTGATGCTCAGCAGATCCGAGTCTCCGAACCGGAACACAACGGCACGCTTTCTTTGTGTAAGACCTACACCAAATAGTTCTGACAGCAAACAAAAAACCGGCTATTCAGCCGGTTTTAATTTATACTTCTTCCATGGTTACTCTGCCAGTGCCCGGAACTCTTCCAGAGCTTCGCGGAATTCCCGCATGCACAATTGCACTGCTTCTCCCACGTCGATCCCTGCTTCCTTAAGGATTTCCAACGGATAATTGCTGCCGCCTGCTGATAAGAACCGTTTATATTTTTCCAACATTCCCGGCTCGGTTTCCAGCTTCCGTACAATCGCTGCTGCACAAGAAAAACCGGTCGCATACTTATAAACATAAAATGCCGTATAAAAATGCGGAATTCTCGCCCATTCATACTGAATCGTTTCATCCTCACCCATATATTTTCCATGATACTGACGATTCAGTTCCAAATACAGATGATTGAGCGATTCTACCGTCAATGCCTCTCCCTGCTCCGCCAGTGTATGCGCTTTCATCTCAAATTCGGCAAACATCGTCTGCCGCAGCACTGTTGTTCGGAATTGATCAATATAATGATTGAGGATATATCTGCGCACCTTTTTATCCTCGACCGTGCGCAGCAGATATCTGGTAAGCAGTATTTCATTAACAGTCGAAGCTACTTCCGCCACAAAAATGGCATAACCTGCTGTGGAATACGGCTGTGCCTGATCCGAATAATAGGTATGCATTGCGTGACCCAGTTCATGCGCCAATGTAAACACGCTGTCCAAATCAGCCCGATGATTAAGCAGCACATATGGGTGCGTCCCATAAACTCCCCAGGAATAAGCACCGCTGCGTTTTCCGGGTGTCTCCCAGACGTCGATCCAGCCTTCCCGATAGGCTTTTTGGATCAGTGCCGTATAGTCCTCTCCCAAGGCCCCCAACGCATCCAGTACCAATTGCTGCGCCTGCTCGTAAGAATAGGAAACATCTGCCTCACTCACCAGCGGTGCATAGATATCATACATCTGCAGATCCCCGATTTTCAGCAGTTCTCCGCGCAGTTTTACGTATTCGTGCATGGTATCCAGATTATCATGCACCGCCTGAATCAGATCATGATATACTTCCGGCGGCACATTATCCGCAAACAGAGCTTTATGGAGTGCACTTTCATAGCCTCTTGCCCGTGCATAGAAAATATCCTTTTTCACAGCAGTGTTGTAAGCAGCTGCAATGGTATTGATATGGCCGGAAAAAGCCTCATAGAATTTCCGGTATACCTTTTCCCTCAAGGCCCGGTCTTCGCTCTGCATCAATTCGATATATTTCGCATGTGTCAATTCATAAACCTGCCCGTTATGCTCCACACTGCCGAATTTCAAGTCGGCATTATTGAGCATGGTAAATATCTCCTGCGCACCATCCGAAAAATCCCCTGCCATGGAAAGCAGCCGCTCGCTCTGTTCATCCAGGACGTGCTTTCTGGAGCGTTGCAGATTTTGCAGCATAAAGGAATATTCCGCCAATTCCGGCGCTTCGATATAGCGCTGCATGGTCTGCTCATCCAGCGAAAGCAAAAGTGGCTCTAAAAATGCCAATGCGCCCGACATTTTTACTGCCAAGCTCTGTGCACGCGAAGAGAGCCCCTGATAAAAAGAATTGGCGCCATCCTCATCCCGCCGCATACGCGCATAGACATACAGGCGCTCCAGCAGCAATGAAGCCTGATCGATCAGCTTTAATCCAGCCAGCATACTCTGTGTATCGCGCGTAATGCACTCTTTTTGCGCCTCCAGCTGCGGCAGCAATGCCTCTGCCTGTGCAAACTCTGCTTCCCAATCCGCATCGCTGGCAAAAATATCTTCCAGTTTCCATTTATATTTTTCTTCGATTTCACTTCTCTTTTGTACTTGCATATACAACCTCACTTTTCTGTTAAATTTTCCTGCATACGAACAGCTTTATAATCTGCCAATATCCGTGGCGGCTGCTCCTGCTCGGCGCAGACATATTGCAGCACGTCCTCTATCCTGTTACTTATAAAATAAAGCGTCCGGCAAGCTTCCCGCATAAATCCTTCTGCAATCGCCTGTTCCATCCAGACCTGCAGTGCATCATAATATCCATGCGTATTGAGTACTGCAATTCTTTTCGTATGCCGTCCCAACTGCTTAAGGGTCAGTATTTCAAAAAATTCTTCCAGCGTTCCCATGCCTCCGGGCAACATAATAAAAGCATCTGCCAGTTCTTCCATCTGTTGCTTGCGTTGCCGCATCGTTTCCGTATAAATCAGCTGCGTACAATGATCGTATAAAACTCCGTCTGCCTGAAAAAATTGGGGGCTCACGCCGATGATTTCACCGCCGCCAGCCGCAGCACCGCGTGCCAGTTCTCCCATCACACCAGTTGCACCGCCGCCAAAAACCAGCCCAATCCCCTTATCTGCCAGTGACTTTCCCAATAAAAAGGCGTCCCGCAAATAATATTCCGCCAATTCCGTACTGGCTGCACCGTAAACACAGATCCGCATGGCTACTTCCCTCCGCAATAGAATCTGATTGCTATTATACACAAACGGCTGCTTTTTTCAATAAATATACTTTGACCAAACAGTAACCTTTTATACCTTATCGATTCTCTCCAGACATTTTTGCAGTGACGCAACATATTCTTCCAGTACCGAAATGCGCGCCATACCATCTTGCTGTACAAACGCGCGATTCAGCGCAGCTAACTCTCCCAAGGCCTCATCTGCCGCCCTATCTCCTCCGCTACCACCCTCCAGCAAGCCATTGAGGCCGGTCAACAGCAATACCCCATGTTTGCCGCTGCGCACAATATTTCTCATAAAGCGGTGCAGCTGTTGGTCCTTTTGTGTCTGTCTGGTCAACTCTCTTCCTGTATCCTGCCCGACATCGTGCAGCAGTTCCTGTTCCTTTTTCAGAATCCGCTCGGGATCCCGTTTCATCAAGCTGCGATACTTATTTTGAAACCGCAGCATGCCGCGCTCATCGCCGCCACTTAATTCCAGTGCAATGCTGCGCACCGATTTTCCCTGCGCTCGCCCTCGAACCATGGCTTCCAGCATTCTTTCCAGCTCCTGTTCCTCAAAAGGTATAAAAGAAGCTTTATGACCAGGTTGTCTCCGCTTTTGTTCCGTATAATAGTAGTTGCGGACGCTGTTGGCTTTTCTGCCTGTACGCATTGCAAAATGTTCAAAAACACGTTTTATCGGTATATGTTCCTGCATTGCCTGCTCCGCTGCCAAAAAAAGAGCCTGTCGCTCCTGTTCACTCCAACCATGGCGTGCCTGTCGTTCCTGCTGCACGTTTCCGCCCTCCTATCCATTGATTTATGCATCATATCTATACAGATTTTATTTACATAAATTGCCGCTTATACCCAAAATTTTTAAAACACCTCTATTTTCCTTCCCATCCGCATATAGATAAGCAGAAACTTGAGGAGAATATCAAACATGGAACAACTGCGCCTTTTAAAAATTGAATGTGAAATTCCAGGTCTGATCCGCATCAATGGCGAATTAGCCGGGCAAACTCCTGCCCCGAATCTCTGCCGGTATGCAGCAGAGCGGCGGATTTGTCTGGAATTCCTGCCCATTTGCCCGGCTGTCAACGGATATTATCTGCCGTTAACCCGCATTGTGGATTTTGGCGGCGAACAACCTCAGATTTCAGAAAACGACGGCACACTTCAACTGTATCTGCTGCCTGAAAACGCTTGCACCATCTGCATTCGCCCGCCCCGCATTCCACTACCTTGTATTCCCTGCTGCATTGCTTCTTCCAGCTTTTCGGTGGGCAACCATGCATATACCGCCGAAATCTATCAGGATCAGACAATCAATTTTGCTTTATGCGACAGCAGCGGCAACACTTTACTGGCCTGCATACTCAGTGAAGACTCCCTCTCTGCACCGCGTTTATTTGTAAGGCGCATTGGCAACCGCCCTTTTCTTTTTGCAGAAGGAAAAGAAGCGGAACATTTGCTTTTGTTTTGCGCGGATCTTTCCACTCGCTCTTTTGTCTTTTTAGAGCATTGCCTTTCCTATCAAATCCTGGAAAATGGCATTGAGTTTTCCTTTTCCTGCGGCTGCAGTGCATTCTGTCTACGCTGTTTGCGCACGGAATTGTCTCGGGAACGCCCTCTTTCCTTCCGCCTGCATCAGCTGAACCCAAACCCTGACGGCCTGGCGCTATGCATCGCCCTCATCGAAGCCGTTTGCTACCGTGATGCAGAAGGTGCTTTGGGATTGTTAGCTCCTTCCTTGCGGGAACAGTTATCCTTTGAAGATCTTTGCGAATTTCTGGGAGACGTGCAGGGTATCTATCAGAATTTGTGCAGCGATACCCGTATCGCCGTTATTTTTCCCATAGCGCCCAATCTGAACCGCATTCGCTTTTTTCAATTCCAGCTGCAGCAGGGTAAAATCGCCAATTTGGAAGAACAATAGCTTGTGAAATGTTTACATTAAAGGCAGGGTGTGTTATATTAAACAAATAAGAAGACAGATTATTTTATACGGATTTCCGTTTTTATGACAGGCGGTGTTTTTATGAATTATAAAGAAGAATTATCCAACCTGCTCTCTTCCCGGACAAACCTGGAGGCTCAACAGATCGCTTCCATGCTGGAGGTACCTCCGGAAATGGAAATGGGCGATTTTGCCCTGCCCTGCTTTAAATTGGCTAAGGTCATGCGCAAAGCACCGCCCGCCATTGCCCAGCAGATCGCTGCTTCCTTTGAAGAACTGCCTTCCTGGCTCGATCGGGTGGAAGTTGCAGGCGGGTATCTCAACTTTTTCCTCTCCCGTTCCCAATTTGCCTGCGATACTTTGCGCGAGATTGCCGAAAAGCAGGAGCGTTACGGTTCTTCTGAAGAAGGCCAGGGGCGCAATATTGTCATTGACTATTCTTCCATCAATATTGCCAAGCCCTTCCATATTGGCCATCTTTCCACGACAGTCATCGGCAGCGCCCTTTATAAGATTTTCAATTTCCTTGGCTATCATTCTGTGGGAGTCAATCACCTGGGCGACTGGGGCACACAATTCGGCAAACTTATCTCGGCCTATCACCGCTGGGGCGATCATGATACGGTAGAAGCCGGTTCCATTCGCGCATTGCTGGACCTATACGTTCGTTTCCACGAAGAAGCCGAAAAGGATCCTTCGCTGGAAGAGGAAGGACGTGCCTGGTTTAAAAAAATCGAAGACGGCGACGAAGAGGCGCTTTCTCTTTTTGCATGGTTTAAAGAACTGACCTTGCGGGAAGTTTCCAAGATTTACGATATTTTGGACGTTCACTTCGACTCCTATGCCGGCGAAAGCTTTTACAACGATAAAATGCAGCCGGTCATTGACGAACTGCAGGCGAAAGGCCTTCTGGAGGACAGCAACGGCGCCAAGGTAGTCAACCTGGATGCCTATGATATGCCTCCCTGCCTTATTTTAAAATCCGACGGTGCAACGCTTTATGCTACCCGCGACCTGGCAGCAGCTTTTTACCGCAAGCAGACTTACGACTTTTACAAAAATCTTTACGTTGTCGCCTATCAGCAGAATCTGCATTTTAAGCAGTTGTTTAAAGTGCTTGAACTGATGGGATGTGATTGGGCAAAAGATATGGAACATGTGGCTTTTGGTATGGTTTCCATGACCGATGGCACCCTCTCTACCCGTAAGGGACGCGTCATTTTTTTGGAAGATGTCATCAAAGCTGCTATCGAAAAAACGCGGGCCATCATTGAAGAAAAGAATCCCAATCTGCAAGATAAGGATCAAACCGCTCAGGACATTGGTGTGGGCGCCCTGATTTACAGCACGCTTTCCAACAGCCGTATTAAAGATATCGTCTTTGATTTGGATCGGATCCTCAATTTCGATGGAGAGACAGGCCCGTATGTGCAATATACTTATGCGCGCGCGCTTTCCGTGCTGCGCAAGGCTGCCGCATTGCCAACAGCCCAGGCCGATTACAGCGCCCTCACTTGCCCGCAGGCATTTGCGGTAATCAAGCTGTTAGCCGAGTTTCCGGAAGTCATTCGCCGGGCTGCAGAAAAGTACGAACCTTTTTTCATCACAAGGCATGTCACCTCCTTGGCACAGGCTTTTAACAAATTTTATTACGACATCCGCATTTTGGATGAAAATGCCGAAGCTACAGCCGCTCGTATCGAATTGGTGAAAGCCACGGAAACCGTAATTAAAACCGGGCTGGGGCTGCTTGGCATCCATGCTCCGGAACGCATGTAAGCACATTCAAAAATTTTTCATATTGAAAGGATAGTTAATTTATGCTGGATATCAGACGTATACGCGAGAACCCCGAAGAAATCGCGAAAAGCGTTTCGAGAAGGGGAAAAGCCTTCTGTTTCGACCATCTTCTGGCCATGGATTCTGATCGCCGCAGCTTTATTGCGGAAACAGAAGCCCTGAAGGCGAAAAAGAATGCCGTTTCCAAGCAGATCCCTCTGTTGAAGAAAAAAGGCGAAGACACCACCGCGCTCTTTGAAGAAATGAAGCAGGAAAGCGACCGCATCAAGGAATTGGATGAAAAAGTTGCTGAGTTGGATGCAGCTATCCGCAGCGAAATGCTTACCATCCCCAACATTCCCAATGCTTCCGTTCCCGATGGCCTTACCGATGCCGAAAATGTTGAAGTGCGCCGCTTTATGGAGCCCACCAAATTTGATTTTGAACCTAAGGCCCACTGGGATTTGGGTACGGATCTCGGCATTTTAAATTTCGAAGCTGCCGCTTCGGTAACAGGCGCGCGTTTCACCTTCTATAAAGGGTTGGGCTCCCGCCTGGAGCGCAGCGTTTACAACTTTATGTTGGATACCCATACTGCAGAAGGCAAATATGAGGAAATTTTCCCGCCCTATATCGTTCATGAGCGTTCTATGTACGGCACCGGTCAGTTCCCTAAATTTATTGATCAGGCCTTTAAATTGGAGGGGACCGAATACTATTTGATTCCCACTGCGGAGGTACCCGTCACCAATATGTATCGCGAAACGATTATTGACGGTTCTAAGCTTCCTATTTATCACTGCGCTTACAGCGCCTGTTTCCGCAGCGAAGCGGGCAGTGCCGGCAGAGACACGCGCGGCCTTATCCGTCAGCATCAGTTCAACAAAGTTGAGTTGGTTAAATTTGTTCGCCCCGAGACTTCCTACGATGAACTGGAAAAACTGACCAACGATGCCGAGAAGATTTTGCAGCTTTTGAAATTACCCTATCGCGTTGTCACGCTTTCCGCAGGTGACTTGGGCTTTTCTTCCGCCAAGACTTACGATATCGAAGTGTGGATGCCCAGTTATGGCAGATATGTGGAAATTTCCTCCTGCTCCAATTTCGAAGATTTCCAGGCGCGCCGCGCCAATATCCGCTTCAAGGATGGCGCCAAGGGAAAGGCCGAATTTGTCCATACACTGAACGGCAGCGGCCTTGCCGTTGGCAGAACAGTCGCCGCCATTCTGGAAAACTATCAGCAGCCTGACGGATCCGTCAAAATTCCGGAAGCACTGCGCGACTATATGCATATCGATTCTATCAGCAAATAAGGAGGATTTCCCATGAGTCACCATGAAAATCGCATGATCTGCAATTGCAAGCAGGTTTCCCTGTACGATATTGAAAAAGCACTTCACGATGCCAAAACCATCATTGATGTGGAGCACGCGTTTTCTGATGTACAGGAACAAACCCATTGTTCTACCGGCTGCGGCAAATGCCATGATCAGATTATGGATATCATTTCTCAGTTGATGTACAACGAAATATAAAGCCAAAATTCTGAGCATAGCGTAATATTCGTAAAAATAATCCTCCGTATGACCCAAATCATGCGGAGGATTATTTTCTACATCGCCAATCACAAATATTTATCTTTCAAAGTCTATCGGTACCAGCTTTTTCCCATTCGGCGACCTATGCTCCAAAGTTCTGATGGTGTGATAATCAATTTCCGACATAGCTTTTTGCAATCCCTGTTCATCCATCTGATGCTGTATTTGTTCCAACCCATCAAACACATGTAAGTAAGGAGAATCCGGTACCCAACTATCATCCATATTGATTTGAATGATACACGAAACATATTTGGGATCTATCTGTTGAATTGCTTTCTGAAAGCATTCGTATCCGATATATTCAACCAATAAATTCGCAATCACCAAGTCTGTTTTTGGCAATTTTTCCGTTTCTTCTATCAGATTTATGCATAAGCATTCTAAAACGCCCTCTAATGCCGGATATCTTTCTTCCACCGTATGCAAATAAGAATCATTGAATCGACTCCATACACTTTTTCAAACTTATCTTTTTAAATATGTTCCAATCCATTTCCACCGGCAATTCCCAATATCATTATATTGGAAATCCGATAAGTATCAAATTGCATTTTCATCGTTTGATTCATAGCCTGCAGCTGCATAACAGAATCCAGGCTCATATGTTTTTCATAATCATTCAACGGAATAGCTTCCCATGGATTTTTCATTCTCACCCCCCAATCAGTATTCTCATCATATTGTTTTCAGCAGGAAACAGTGCAGTTCTGCCATCTACATAAGTTACTGTTGATTTCCTGCCTTGTTTTCCCCCAAGCTGGCATACAGATAAACGCCCAAAATCACCAGCCCGCCACCGACAATGACTGTCCAGGCCGGCATTTCTCCAAAAAGCAATATGCCCAGCACACAGGCAAAAACGGGCTCCAGAAGTTTTACAGTGGCAATAAAGGAGGCGCTCACATATTTCAGCCCCCAGCTGAATATACTGTGCCCCAACAAAGTGCAGAAAAGCGCCATACCCAGTGCAGTCAATAAATTGACCGGCGCATAGCCAAACACAGGCGTTCCGGCGAACAGCAGCAGAATCAGCACGGTAACGGCAGCTGCGCTGTAAACAATAAATGTATAGACAGTCGTAGAAATATGCCTGCGGCACACTTTACCGATCAGGGTATAAACAGACATTGCCGCCGCACCTCCCAGTGCAATCAAATCTCCCAGCAGAATATTGCTCCCGCTGCCCGCATCTGCCAGCGCAATGAGGACACTGCCTGTAAACGTAGCTGCAATTCCCAGCCAACCGGGCACCGGAATTTTCTCCCGGAATAAAATCAGCATTGCCAGCGCGACAAAGAACACCTCTGTATCGACCAGCACCACTGCCGAAGCAATGCTGGTATATTTCAGCGATTCAAAATACAGCGTAAAATGCAGCCCCAAAAAGATGCCACTCAGTATACACAGCAAAACATCTTTGCCCCGAAGCGCTTTCAAATCCGCCCTATGCTTCCACAACACTACAGGCAATAACAGCAGTGCCGCTATCGCCACCCGGTAGAACACCAATACCATGGAGGGAGCGGAGGAAACCCGCACAAAAATCGCCGAAAGAGAAACACCTACCACCCCAAGCAAAATCAACAGTTTTTTCATGAGTATCATTCCTCTGCCAAACTCCGCATACGCAGAGTTTTTGTTTCACCCAAAATTTCTGCTATAATAAGTAATATTATAGCAGAAACAGAACAGAGTACAATATCTGTTTCTTTTCCATAGCTATCAAAATACAGCCAAAAAGAGATTCTTATGCAACCCAATATTTCTTTTCATGAAATTCCGCATTATGCGAACGCCTCATTTCCCTATGCGGTATTTCATGTCAATCAGTCTGGCCGATATTGCAGCTTCTGCCAATATCAGCCAGAGTGAATGCTGCCGCTGTTTTCGCGAATTCCTGCATATTTCTCCAAGACAATATCTGATCCGCTATCGCCTCAAGCAGAGCCTTCCGTTGCTTGGCTCCCAGCTGTATTCCATTGCTTTGATTTCCGAGCAATGTGGCTTTTATTCCCCAAGCCATTACATCGCACAGTTCAAGAAGCAATTTGGCCTGCCGCCCGGCGCCTATCGCGCACATCTGAAGTAAAGGCTTGTCTGCCCTATTCCGGATATGATATCCTATTTTATATCAATATAAAAAGGTATTTTCACCCGGAAAGGAAAATCATGCTCAAACATAGTGGTACCCATGAAATTGAAACGGAACGCCTTCTTCTAAGGCACTTTTCTCCCGAAGATATTCAGGATTATTTTGCCTGGACAGGAGATCCCGAAGTTTCCAGATTCAACATGGAAAAACCATACCAAACACTGGAAGAAGCGCAAGCGGCCTTGGAGCAACTGATTGGGAATTACAGCCGGCTCGATTTTTATATGTGGGGCATCGTCTTTGAAAATGAATTAATCGGGTTTTGCTGCGGCAATGAAATCAACGAGGATATCCGCAGCATCTGCATTGGCTATGGCCTGAAAAAGCCCTACTGGAACAGAGGCATCGCCACAGAGGCCGCCCGCGCATTGATCGATTATTTCTTTTCCATCGGTTTTAACAGAATTTTTGCTTATCATAACCCTTTGAATCCGGCCAGCGGAAGAGTCATGCGCAAAAGCGGAATGACTTTTGAAGGCCGAATCCGCGGCGGTTCCATGCTGGCAGGTGAAATCTGTGATTGCCTGCAATATTCCATTATCAAGGATGACTGGCTGAAAATAAAGGTTTGATTTGATAAGTTCTCTATTAAAATACCCTCTGTCCTTCAACAGAGGGTATGATTTTAAAGTTCCTATGATACAATCTGCAAATTCAGCCGATAAACGGATTGGCAAATACCACATGGAAGAATAACTGATCCAGCAATACCAATACGCCCAAAACGGCAGTATACACAGCAAATCCATACAATTTCTTATTGCGGATCATCTTCATCATATATTTTGCTGCAAAGAAACTGGAAACCGCAGCTGCCGCCATCCCCAGAATCGTGGGCACCAGATAAATCTCCCCTGCCCCTGCTTTGATAATATCATATCCTTGCATCACTGCCGACCCTAAAATAACCGGGATGGACATCAAAAAAGAAAAGGATGCCGCCAGGCTGCGATCCAATCCTGCCATCAGGCTTCCCGAAAGCGTGGAACCGGATCTGGAAATGCCAGGCAAAATAGCCACTGCCTGCATACATCCCACACCCAATGCCGTGCCAAACCCAATTTGTTCCTTACTGTTGTATTTTGCCTTTCTCCTGGCAGCAATCTGCTCGCTGAGCACCAGCAACAGGCTGGTAATCAAAAATCCGAAAGCCAGATAGGTTCCTTCAAAAGCACCTTCGAAGAAATCCCCCAACAATACACCGGCAACAACGGCCGGAATCGTCGCTACTACCAGAACCCAGGTGAAACGCGCAAACAAATGGCGGAGAATTTCCGCGATATCTTTCCACAGCACAATAAAGACTGCTACCAGCGTCCCAACATGCAGCATGGTATCGAAAAAGAGCATATCCCCGGGGGTCTCAAAAATATTTTGAAACAAGACCAGATGTCCGCTGCTGGATACCGGCAAAAATTCTGTCAATCCTTGGAGAATACCTAAAAAAACCGCTTCTAAAATTCCCATGATTCTGTTTGCTCACTTTACAATTGATATGATTTCCCCGCGGCCGATGCCGCTGTGTTTCATTATAACATACTCCCTGCAAATAGCAATTTTTCTTTCCGTAAATTCACAATTTCCCCGTCTGCCTTGATTCTCCCGCCGGCATAAGCTATAATGAATGCATATGTGCCTATCGAGCGCAATATGAAATCGTCAATTTATCAGTTACGGAGAATTTATAATATGAAATTAGGTGTTGTCGGTCTGCCAAACGTAGGCAAAAGCTCCCTTTTTAACGCAATTACCCGTGCCGGCGCAGCCAGTGAAAACTATCCTTTCTGCACCATTGAGCCTAATATCGGCATGGTAAGCGTTCCCGATCCCCGGCTGGATTATCTGGCAGATATTTATCATCCCGAAAAATTTACACCTGCCACCATCGAATTGGTAGATATTGCCGGCCTGGTACGCGGAGCCAGCAAGGGTGAGGGATTGGGCAATAAGTTCCTTTCACACATTCGCGAAGTAGATGCCATCCTGCAGGTTGTGCGCTGTTTTGAAGATGATAATATCGTGCATGTCGACGGCAGTATCGACCCGGTGCGCGATGTGGAGACTATCAATTTTGAATTGCTGTTTGCTGATATGGAAACGGTCAATAAGCGCCTGACTCGTGCAGAAAAAATGGCAAAATCCGGAAGCAAGGAGCATAAATTTGAATATGAGACCTTGCAGAAACTCTATGCTGCTCTGGAGCAGGGCACTCCCGCCCGCAGCCTGGAATTGAGCGAAGAAGAGCTCGCTGTCACGCACGACCTCTTTTTGCTCACCGATAAACCCATTCTTTATGTAGCCAACATTGCAGAAGACGACCTGGCAACTCCGGAAGAAGAATTGCCGCTGCTCTGTGCTCTCAAAAAGACGGCAGCCAAGGAACATGCCGAAGTGCTGAAAATAAGCGTCAAAGTGGAAGAAGAACTTTCTGCATTGGACGCCGAAGAAAAGGCTATGTTCATTGAAGAACTGGGTATGGGCGAATCGGGTATCGACCGCCTGATCAGAAAATCCTACGAGCTGCTTGGGCTCATCAGTTATCTCACTGCCGGCCCCAAAGAAGTGCGCGCATGGACCATTACCAAAGGTACTAAAGCACCTCAGGCGGCAGGAAAAATTCATTCCGACTTTGAACGCGGCTTCATCCGTGCCGAAATCATCGCCTTCGATGCTTTGCAGCAGCTGGGCGGAGATATGACGCTGGCCAAGGAGAAAGGGCTCATCCGCCTGGAAGGTAAAGAATATGTCATTCAGGATGGTGATGTAGTGGTGTTCCGTTTCAACGTCTGAAAAGGAGCGCAAGCATGTCTTTACCGGAATTATCTCTCGTTGCTGTCAGCCTTTCGATGGACGCCTTTGCCGTCAGTATTTCCAAAGGGCTTTCTCTCCCTTATGCAGGGCGCCGGCATATGCTGGCAGCAGGGTTTTATTTCGGTATATTTCAGGCAGGCATGCCGGTATTGGGGTATCTGGTCTATCGCCTTTTTCAATCAGGCATGCTCTCTTTCGCGCATTGGATCGCCTCCATTCTGCTGTGTGCCATTGGCGGCAGTATGGTGTTGGAATCCTTTCACCAAGAAGAATTGCCGGATCCGGCTATGGATATGAAAACTATGCTGCTGTTGGCCATCGCTACCAGCATCGATGCTTTTGCTGCCGGCGTCTCTTTTGGCGCACTGCAGGTATCGCTTTGGCTTGCTGTCGCGCTGATTGGCTGCACGACCTTCATTTTTTCCATGTTCGGCATTAAAATCGGCAGTGTATTCGGAGGAAAATACAAAGCACGCGCCGAATTGGCAGGCGGCCTCATCCTCATCGGTATGGGCATCAAAATCCTGCTGGAACATCTGTTTTTTGGTAAATAATCAGTTTATTCATCCATAAAAAAAGAAGCTGCCGTCTGAAAAACGGCTGCTTCTTTTTTCATCACTTGCTTTTTTCTGATTACATATCTGTTTCGTAATCGCAGATAAATATCCAGGTAACCACATCGCCTTCCTGCAGTTCGTAAGCATCGCAGCCTACTTCCGCATAGGCACCATTCACCTGAAACATCCAGCCCGACATATCACCGCAATCACCGGAGTAAATTTGCCCGATTCCCTTTACATATTTGCCATATGCGGAATCCTCTGCATCCAATTGGATCTCCTGCTCCTCGCAGGCTCTCTGCAGCAAATCCCATGCTGTTTCCCCTTCATCAAAGCGGACTTCCGTTTCTGCCAGAATCAAGCCGTCTTCTGGAACATAATCCTTTTTCTCTGCCGACAAATCTGCCTCATGATCCCAGATTTTGCTGCAATCGATTACAACTTTTCCGGCATATTCACCTGCATCTTCTTTCTTCTTGCAGGAAGCCAGCCCAGCCAGTACCATGCATATTGCCAGCACTGCCAACAATACGCGTTTGCAAACCAGTTTCTTTTTCATCTATATACCTCCCCGCTTCAGACAGGCATACTATGAAAAACCCCTCTGCAAATTGCAGAGGGGCATACTGATACAAAGTAAGATCCCATGCTGCCCCTGAAGCATAATGATGCATCGCAGAGGAAAAGACCCGACTTTACGGTAGCAAGGACGCTGCTGCGGAGACGCACCGCATTCCATTCTTTCTGCGATTTTCTTATGAAATTATTGTAACTATACCATTTTAGGCCGGAAAAGGCAAGCCCCTTTTCAATTTCCTTTTTTATACAAAAACCATGACAACAAAAGCGCACCGCATTATTTCCTTCTGCGGTGCGCGTATGTTCACATATTGCAAATCAGTCTTCCAGTTGCGGCAGTTTGATTTTGAGCGTCCGCATGGCATTGATAATCGCCAATATCATGACGCCCACATCTGCAAAAATCGCCAATATCATATTCGACCATCCGAGTGCGCTCAAAATGAGTACGCCAATCTTAATAATGAGCGCAATCGAGATATTCTGTTTCACGATCCTGCTCACTTTTCTGCTGATCTGAATCGCAGCAGGCAATTTTCTCAGGTCGTCGCCCATGATGACCATATCCGCCGCCTCGATTGCGGCATCCTTGCCGATTGTGCCCATTGCGACTCCCACATCTGCCCGAGTGAGCACGGGTGCATCATTGATGCCATCTCCCACAAATGCCAACTTGCCCGATTCATTCGCCGCGATCAGCTGCTCAACCTGTTCCACTTTATCACCGGGCAGCAGTTCACCTCGTGCGTCAATTTCCAACTGCTCTGCCACTTCCCTGACTGCCGCTTGGGAATCGCCTGAAAGCATTGTGATATTCTGTACGCCCAGTTGTTTTAGCTGTCGGATTGCCTGCCCAGCCTCAGCACGCAACTGATCTTTCACCAGGATGCGACCTGCGTACACTCCATCTACAGAAACATAGACTGCGCTGCCTCCGCCTTCATAGGGCGCATATGCTGCACCTTCCAGTTCCATAAGCTGTGCATTGCCCACAGCGATGCGTTTCCCCTGCAGGCGTGCAACCATACCTTTGCCTGCAATCTCTTCCGACTGTTCCGGCTGCTGCTCCAGCTCTTCACCATAAGCGCGCTTAATCGCCAAAGCAATAGGATGATCGGAATACCATTCCGTAAGGGCAGCATATTCCAGCACCTGCTCCTCTGCAAATCCTTGTGCTTCTACCGCTGCCACTTGCAGCTGACCTTTGGTCAACGTACCCGTTTTATCCATCGCCACTGCCGTAACGCCCGCCAATGCGTCTACGCTGTTGCTGCCTTTAATCAGTATGCCATTTTTAGAGGCACAGCCAATGCCGCCAAAATAACTGAGCGGCACTGAAATGACCAATGCGCACGGGCAGGAGACCACCAGGAACATCAACGCCCTGCGAATCCATTCTGAGGCAACCGCATCTTTTACAAACAGGATGGGTAGCACTGCCAATAATACGGCACAGCCGACGACAATCGGCGTATAATATTTGGAAAATTTAGTAATAAAACTTTCTGCTCTGGCCTTTTTGCCCCCTACATCCTCAATCATATTGAGAATCTTTGTTGCGGTAGATTCATTATATTCCTTTGTAACCGTAATTTGCAGCGGAGCGCTGGTGTTGACGCTGCCGCTCAGCACCGCACTGCCCGGCCCTACCTGCTGAGGGAGCGATTCACCGGTCAACGCGGAAGCATCGATATAAGAATTACCCTGCATAACCGTTCCATCCAGCGGAACTTTTTCTCCCGGTTTGACGATGATTTCCATGCCTGCTTTGACTTCTATCGGATGAACCTGCACCAATTGACCATCCCGCATGACATTGGCCGTATCCGGCCGCAGCTCCATCAAATCTGAAATCGCCCGCCGGGATTTTCCCACAGCCATACTCTGAAACAGTTCTCCGATTTGATACAGCAGCATAACCAATACCGCTTCGGAATATTCCTGGATGAAAAAAGCTCCAATGGTGGCAATCGTCATCAACAGGTTTTCACCAAATGCCTGCCCTGTAAATAATTCTTTAAATGCTTCGTAAACGACTTCCGCACCTACCACCAGATAGGCCGCAATACAAATGATAAGAGAAACCGGCCCGGAAACAGGCAGCAACAGTTCCGCTGCCAATAATACCGCTGCTGTCAATATTCTTGCAACCGAGATTTTTTGCGCTTTGCTCATACTTTTTTACCCCAGGACGGTACACTCCGGCTCAATTTTCGCTACAATCTGTTTGACCTGCTCGGTCAGCCCATCGGCATAGGCATCCTGCACATCTATTACCAGGCGCTGGCTCATCACATTGAGATTCGCCAGCTCTACCCCTTTTAACTTGCTCACCTTGTTTTGAATTTTCTGTGCGCAATGTGCACAACACAAATCCTTGATTACATATTCTCTTCTCATACGCTTATTCCTCCACATGTTCCATTCCCTGATTAATAATGCTGCGCACATGCTCATCCGCAAGCGAATAAAAAATTGTTTTGCCATCCCGTCTGTATTTGACAAGATGATTCTGTTTTAATACTCTCAATTGATGAGAAATCGCACTTTGCGTCATTCCGAGCAATTGTGCAATATCACAGACACATAGTTCACTCTCAAACAGAGCATACAGGATTTTAATACGAGTAGAATCGCCAAATACCTTAAACAGCTCTGCCAGATCATAGAGAAGTTCCTCTTCCGGCATCTGCTCACTCACCGCTTTTACCACATCCTCATGCGCATGAATATAGCCGCACAATTCAATATGATCGCTCATTGCTTCCTCCTTCAAATACATGAGTAATTATTCATATGTATAATACTGCATACTGTTTCATTTGTCTACCCTTTTTATAAAAAAATTTCCAACGTAAAAAAAATTTTGCAGCACATACTATTTGCGAGCCCAATTAGGCAGTAATTTCGTTAATAAAAAGGAGTTTTTTTATGAGCAAACAAAAAAGCAGAAAAATCAAAGCGGTCTCTTCTCCTCTCCTGTTTCCCGGCCTGATGCCCACACCTCCTGCCATCCATGAGCCGGAAGAACAGATTCTGCCACGCAAAACAGAAAAATAAAGAAAAGAAATTTTTGCTCAGTCGCCCACAGCCTTATGGGCGACTGCCGCATCCCTATTCTGCGCTTTATTTTTCCGTTGTATTCCTGACAACATGATCACAAAAGTGTAACAACCACAACAGAAGGAACTCCAGCTGGTATGGACGGATATTTTTATCATGTATTAGTGCAAACCGTAGATATCATCAGAGGCTATGTCTGTGAAATTTTAGGAATTATTAAAGCACAGATGCATGATCATCATAACAACCTGGAGTAAGCTATTTTTGATCAAAAAAAAGAAAGCTGCCTATGTATTCTTGGATTTTGACCTCGATATGGCTGATTTTACCCATGTGCCTATCAAAAATGAGCTCCACGTGCAGAACTTGGAGGATATGCAGGATAGACAGCGTATCAAGGGTGAGGCAATCGATTTTGAGGGCTATAATCCGAAAAAGGTCATTCTGGAGCAGCTTCGCAAAAAACCAGAAATCGACTATGAAAAATGCTCCGCTCTGCTATTCAAGCTGATCACGCAGGTCTGTGACTACTATGCAGACCGCTACGGCATCAATGGTATACAGAATATTATAATGATGTACAAGCGTGACATCGGCAACAAAATCTATAAGCAGGTGCTTCAGCACTTCTACTGCGAGAACGGATTCCTGCAGGAAGAAGTAATCGGCACCAGAGACTACAATCTGGGACAACATTACAACTATGTTGAGCGTGTCGGCCTTTTTTCTGCTTATACGGAAAAAATCCAGTCTGTCCTTTTTGATGGCATCAAAAAAAGGTGTGTTTGACCGAGCCAAGTTTGATAGCCACCCGGAACTGCTTCTCGCACGGATATTGGAATATGATACCGATGTGCAGAACTGGCTTCGTCCGGCACCGCAGGAATTTAATATCACTTATAATCACGGACACAGCTATGAACCGGACTTCGTTGTAGAAACCGAAAACGTCATCTATCTCGTTGAGGTTAAGGGCGAAGATAAACTCAACGACCCGGATGTTATGGCCAAGAAAAAGCGTGGTATCCAGTATTGCGAAGTTGCTACCCATTGGGGCAAAGCAAACGGCTATAAGGAATGGCGGTATCTGTTCATTCCGTCCAAACAGGTCATGCCGAACTCCTCGTTCATGCAATTAGCAAAACAGTTCCACACACTATAAACTCTACTGGCATTAAGACCACACTGGGGATTCCCCTCAGTGTGGTCTATTTTTTTCGGCAATATCACTTGACAAAATGTCAAGTAGCGGATATAATAATAGAGGCTATTAAATCAATAGCACAGAAAGGAGTGCCACTATGGGAAAGGAATTAGGTTCACGCATAACCGAAACTTTGCGAAAACGTGGAATGACACAAAAAGAATTGGCAGGACGAATTGGAGTAACGGAGGCAGTAATGTCCAGATATATTTCCGGCGATAGAGAGCCAAAACCAGATGTGTTGGCGAATATCGCTACTGCTCTCCATACCACATCTGATTTCTTGCTTGGTATTGAATGTGAAAAATTCGACCATCCCAGAATCCGCCGTCTGATTGCACGAAACGCATCTTCAATGACTGAGCAGGAAAAAAGAGAACTGATTAACGCATTGTTCGGGGAGGAGTAATATTGGGAATTTCTTTATCGCACGCAAGATATGAGGAAATCAAGCAGATTGTTGTTGATTTATTCGTAAAATACGATGTCTCCTGTGTGCCTGTTAATGGTTTTGAACTCGCGACTAAAATGGGCATTAAGATCATCCCTTATTCAGCGATACCAGAGAGTAAACGTTGGCTACTTTTGAAAAAGAGCGCGGACGGATTTTCGGTAGAGAAGAATATCGGAGAATGGTACATCTATTATAACGATAAAAAAGAATATGGCCGTATCAACAATACAATCATGCATGAAATAGGTCATATCGTTTTAGATCACAGCGAGGATAGCGAACTGGCAGAAAAGGAAGTGAAATTCTTTGCAAAATACGCACTTGTTCCCCCTGTGCTCGTACACAAGTTGAAACTGGATAACCCAATGGATATTGCTGATATTTTTAAAGTGAGTTTTGAGGCTTCTTGCTATGCTTACTCCTATTATCAGAAATGGCTGCAATATGGCTCATCGGAGTATACCAAGTATGAACTAACACTCTTGAACCTGTTTCAAAGTGTATCATGATGGGAGGTGGTTCTATTGAGGGTAAAAACAAAAACACATCTGTAAGCTGTTGGCGCAGCAAACAAATGTGTTCTCGTGTGGAATATGCTAAACATATTTATACCAACTTGAATATTTTAGCATAATTCTGCCTTTTTGTCAATTGGCACAGCTCAGTTTGCTGTGCTATGCACCGAAATAATGACCGCATTTTAGCGGAGAAAGCAGGTATTATGTTAAAAACAAATGTTAGAAAATACGACAACTTTAAACTGTATTACTGGCACGGAGCAACATTAGTGGGCAAATACAGACTACCACAACTTGCTTCTACACAGGCAATTCCTTCAAAAGTAATATGTTTCAATGAGCGTAAGAGCATTACTAAGCCGGAGGAATATTGGGTTGACTTCTTTATCGATGACGCTTTGTTTGAGAATTTTTGGAATCATCCTGAAATGAGCTTTGATAATCTCAAGCGTTTTGCAGGAATTATTACCACTGATTACTCCATGTTGCCAGAAATGCTGCCAGCACAGAGCCTTTGGAATTGCACCCGCAATCGAGTTATGGCATATTATCTCCAACAGCAGGGATTTAATATTATCCCCGTTGCATCTTGGTGTGTTGAGAGTGATTTTGAATGGTGCTTTGATGGTTTGCCGGAAAACAGTTCTATCGCCATTACCACCAATGGATGTATGTCAAGTCCATATGGCAAGCGTATGCTGCTGCGTGGTGTTGAAGAGTTGCAAAAACAAAAATCACCGACCAATCTGATTGTGTGCGGCAGGCACGTTGATGAATTGGATATTTATGATAATGTTCATTATTATCCGTCCTTTTCGCAAAGATGGAAGGAGCGTGCTGTGTAATGGGTAGCAGGGGTTCTTTTCTTGAAAACGGTGGTTTTAGCACACCCGCAAGATGGCATACTGTTGATTATATTGATGGGATTAAGGTTTTAGCACCTAAAGACCCAAAGGCAAGTATTAGCTTACCGGAGCGTTCCAATACTCCGGGAACAGCTTATGTTTCGTATCGGAAAGACGGAACTTTTGACCAGTACATTGTGTTCGATGCAAATAGAATGCCTGTTTACCGTATTGATTATGGAATGCACAGAGGCAAGAAAACTTTGCACATCCATTACTACAAAAATGGAAATGCACTACCAAATCCGCCAGACTTGAAAAAAGGCGACCCATTATATGAAAAACACAAACGATTATTTAAGGGGGTTAAATGATGCAAGGAATTACAATGAATGAATTATATGAGTTAATCTCTCACTGTCATGATGCAGAATTTGAGTATGGTGGAACCACTTACGTGTTACAGCCAGAGGTTAATGACAACAAGCCTTACCTTGTAATTTGGGATTGCACACCGGACGCAGCAAAATGCATCGCCAAACACGACATTGAGGTTGAGGGTGATATTCCGCAATCCGTTATCGATGCAGTTCTTTCAGAAAAATGTTTTAATGGCAAATCCTTTAAGGAAATAGAGCAAGAAATTACGGTCACTGTGATTTATTAAGCACATAGAAAAAAGACCACACAGCAGACGTTGTAGTAAGTTGTGTGGTCTTTCTGTTGGCACCGTTTGAGGACGTCACTCAAAAATTATAGTTGTTTTCAATAATCCCTATGTGAACGCCCCAAAAGGCAGCTCTTTTTACACTTCTTTTCCTTTCCGAAGTTTGAACAGCACTATACCAATCATGGCAAACAGTTGAAAACAACCGAGTATCGGAAGGCAGTCAGCTTCTCCTGTTTGCGGCACAGAACTGTCCGCGTCAGTTGCTTCTTCCTCTATTTCAAAAGTAAATACCGTTGCCGGCGCAGCCGTTTCTGGGTTCTGTGCTGCCTGCCCGCTCACCGGGCAGCAGAGCAACAGCAGGCAAAGCAGCAGACCGAAAGTGCCATGAAAAACTTTTTTCTCAGTCAAGTTCTGTCAGCTCAATTCCATAAGTCATGCTGCCCGTATAGGTCACTCCTTTCTTAATGGAAGAGGAACCGGTGAGCACCGGGCGAACGGTAAAGCTAATCGTACCATTTTCGGTAAAGGAAGCCAATTCCACGCCGTTTACCTGGTTTTTACCGCCGGTAGTCTCAATGATGCTGCCATCTTCCATCACAAATTGATAGCGGAGGGATGCATTGGCTCCTGCTTCGGTCTTGCCTTCCAGCAACATCTGGTTGCGATATTGATCCGTTCCTGCAATAGTTACCGAGACTTTCTGGTTATCCAGGTTAGCAACATTTTCTGCGACGATATCTACCTGTGTTCCTTCCTTGGTCAAAGTCACGGCAGAGGTGATTGTGACAGTGTAGGTAGGGTCATTTTTTAATTCAAAAGTAAATTCCGTTCCCAAGCCATCAGCGGCAGTGCTCTGATCTACACTCCCCGCCAGCGCAGGCGTAAGCGACATTGCCATGCAGGCAACCACTGCCATGATTGCAGCAATCCATTGTTTCTTTTTCATTCTTTTTTCCTCCAAAATTGATTATCATCAGGCACTCATGGTGCCGGATTGGCATTACAGAACAATTAATTTCGTCTTAACAACAGCGTTGTTCAACAAGGTTTGCGCCTGCATATCATAAGGTTTGACTTTGATATATAAGGTATAAGTACCGGCGCTCAGCACTCGGCTCAAAGAAAGCTGCGTGATTGCCTTGCCGGGCTCTACATAGCCGGAAGCATAAATCGGCTCTTCCTCTCCCTCCAGATTTAATTCAAATATAAAATAGCAGTCGTTTTCTTTGGGGTTATACAGTGTCAACTGCACTTCCGTACTATTCTGTGGAAAATAAATCACCCCATAGCCGGGAATCCGAATTCCTTCTCCTGCAGAGGCACGCACTGCCGAATCATTCCATTCTTCCGCATTGGCATCCGCCTGTAAAGATATCCCTTTTCCTTCCCCCTGCCGATGCATCGTACTATATAAGGCGATCAGCAATACGCCTATCAGTAGCAGTGCCATAACCGATACCACTGTTTTTGTCCGACGATTCCAGTTCATATATTTCACCTCTTCTTTTCTGCATTCTCAGTATAGCCATGCTTTGTAAACCTCAGCGCCGTCTTTCTTTAAAATCTCCGTAAAAAAATGCAATAAAAAAAAGCGGAAAAGATTCCGCTTTTTTCCTTATTGAAAACTTACTGTTTCGTCAATGAACCCAGCTTCATAAAATGGCTGTCATAATAGAAAGAGCTTTTTGAAATTTCGCTATCCATATACGCATATCCATATTGTTCCGTTAATGTGGGTTCCCCTGAAAACAGGTTCACGCCCAGTCCCAGGCGTTCTCCCTCTATCTCACAACCCAGAGAAGCCAGAACGGTGGGGAACATATCAAAAGAAAGGAATTCCCGGTTCTTAGCGTAGTCTGTCTGCACTGCCGAGTTGATAAAGCAGTTATATACGCGCCGTGTATAATGATCGGTATCCACATTACACTGAATATAATTCCAATCCATGCTGGGATGATCCCCGGTAATCACAATGGTCGTGTTCTCATAAAAATCTTGTTCCTGCAGCCAGGTAATGAATTCCGCCAGTTGCCTGCTGGCGCAGGCATAGACGTTCTCATACTGCTCTGCATGTTCTTTGCCGCACAGCGAGCAAACGTAACCACCGACATGATGTGTATCCACCGTCAGCATGGTAAAAGCAAACGGCTGTTCCCCTTTCGCCATCTGAGTGATTTCTTCCTTCGCATATTCATAGAGATACAGATCTTCCATGCCCCACCAGACCCAGTAATCCTCATCGATCAAGCCTGCTTCCCGAGCCGTAAAAATATCATAGATTGTCTCTACACCATGGTTCTCAAAATACCGCTTGCGTCCACCGAAGTCACTGTTAGAGCCTACCATCAAGGCCTGTGCATAACCTTCCGCATGCAAAAGATCATTGAGCGTCGTGGCACCGGAAAGAATCGTCGTGCCTTCTCCAAATCCATTTTTATCCACACCGGCAGGAAGGCGCAGCGGCAAGCCCGAAGTCTGTGCAGTCATGGCCGCAATCGTCCAGGTTGCCCCCGTAACTGTGCAGTTCCCGCCCACACCCTGTGTCTGTGAGAAATTTATATTTTCTTCTGATGCCGCCAGAGCATATAACTCCGGAATTACATTTTCCTGTAACCCGCCGCCTTCTTCTTCCGAAAAGAAGGTGCACTCCATGGATTCCAAAAAAATATAGATCAAGTTGCGCTTTTCTTCCGGGAAAACAATGTTTACGCTTTCCGGCGCAACATATTCCACCTCGTAAAGCTCTGTCTGCTGCTGAAGATCGCGAAAATACTGCGGCAATTGCACGCGTCCGGCCGCATTCCAAACGCAGCAGCCGCACATGAGCAACGACAGCAGCGCAGCCATCGGACGGCGCAGAGGGTATAAGTTGAACGTCACTTTTTGAAATGCCTTTAGGCGAATCTGCACCTTCAACCGGTAAAGCAGCACAAAGCCTACCACCGCCGTGCATATCAATGCGGGCAGCAGAGAATTCAGCAGATAGTTGTCGATCAGATCCGATTGTACACCGTTGAGCCCGGAAAACAAAGTAAACAGCACAGAATCAAAGCCTGTCTGTCCATATACCTCGATATACCATTTTGCGGCAAAAAACGCAACAAAACCAATCAAAATAACTCCGATCAGCAATATGCCGGTCAGGAGAGACCGCTTACTTTTTCGCTTCATCCGGAATCTCCTCTACAGTAACACTGACGTTATGGGAAAACACCACTTCCAAAAATGCAATACATACTGCCGACGGCAAAGCAATGATCAGATAATTCAGCATAGTGCTGGGCGTCATATCCCACCCTGAAGTCAACGGCAGAAAAGCCGTCCCCAAAAGGAAACGCTTGACCGCTATACAAACCAGGTTAATTGCCAACGTATTGACTGCGAACAGACAGAAAAAATTATGGGCATCCAGACGTTTTTTGGAAATGCGTTCAAAAATGAATACAGCAAAAACGGATGGGAAAAATAATGCAATGAAAGTCAGCATTTTTTACAATACTCCTACCTATCTTTATCCATCCTATTAAAATCCGTCAAATTTCAATTTTTTTAAGCGTTCGTGCTGCCAAAGCCGCCTGTTCGCAGGCCGCCGGCTTCATCATCCACTGTAATACCATAAGGCAAAAACAGCCCCTGCATAAATGCCTGCCCGGCTTTCAGCTCTACCGTTTTGCCGCTTCTGCCATCGTTGATCAGTCGCGCCATGATATGCCCTTCGTTATCCGCATTATAATAATCGCTGTCGATAATACCTACCGTATTATTGAGCTGAAGGCGGAATTTGAATCCCAGGCCGCTCCGGGGGCAGCATACCAGCACCCATCCATCCTGCATCTGCGCCCGAATTCCGGTGGGGATGGTGATTTCCTGGCCGGGTTCCAGCTTGAAATCCACCGGCGTACAAAAATCATATCCGGCCGAACCAGCCGTAGCCCGCAGCGGCAGACGGATTTTTGCATAATCGGCTTCCAATCCCTGCTTTTGCATATCAGATAAGAACTGTTTCTCACTTACTTTTTCAAATTTTGCAATTCTCTGCATGATATACCTCGACTTTTTTTCTATCATAGCATTTTTTTATAAAAAATTGAATATAGTATTAATAATTTATGTGAATTCCGGAAATACTATTGACGAATTTGTCTACTTAAAGTTATAATAACAAAAAGAAGTGGCTTTGCCACAAAATAGGAGGGTTTTTCTATGAAACTCATCATTGCCATTGTTCAGGATGAAGATGCTTCCAACCTCATCTCTTCTCTGATGAACGAGCATTTCAGCGTTACGAAATTGGCTTCTACAGGTGGTTTCCTGCGCTCCGGCAATACAACTTTGTTACTTGGTGTAGATGATGATAAGCTGGATCCCGCGCTTGCAATCATTAAAAAGGTTTGCATCAGCCGCAAACAGATTGAAGTGTTCCCTTCTCCCGCTATGGGTGCCATGGGTATGTATACCCCATATCCTGTAGAAGTAACTGTCGGCGGTGCGACTGTATTTGTCATGGATGTGGCGCAGTTCCACAAATATTGATGGATGAATCATAAAAAACAGAGCGTTTTCGCTCTGTTTTTTCTTTTTACCGTAAAAGATATGCTATAATGAAATTATCTTTATCAGGAGGTAATGCCATGCACCATATTCTCATTACTTTTTCCACTATGCCTGAGCAGTTTTCTCTCCTGCAGCAGGCGGCTCCGGGCAGTGAAATCAGATACATCCCCTCCAAACAAGTAGCGCGGGAGGATGTTCTTTGGGCGGATATCATTCTGGGCAATCCTCCCCTCGCTTATCTGCATGAGAACCCCAATCTGGGCTTGTTAGCATTGAGCAGAGCCGGAAGTGCCGATTGTTGTGAACCGGGAATTTTACCTGAGCACACCATACTTACCAATGCCACCGGTGCCTACGGCATCATTATCAGCGAATGGATGATCGGCATGTTGCTCAGCATTTACAATCACTTTGCCGTTTATCGTGCGCAGCAGGAAAAACATTGTTGGAAAAAGCAAACTTTGGGCCGGCATTCCATTTACGGTTCCAAAATTCTCATCGTTGGCGCAGGCAATATTGGCAGTGAGTTTGCCCGCCGCGCCAAAGCCATGGGGGCTTATACCATCGGCGTGCGCCGTTCCAACCCACAGCCGGATAGTTGCTTTGATGAGATGCATCTCATTTCTGATTTGGACACCCTGCTGCCTGAGGCAGATGTCGTGGCACTGAGCGTCCCTGGTACCAGCGAAACGGCGCATCTCATGTCAGATGCACGCCTTTCTCTGATGAAACAGGGAGCAGTTCTGCTCAACGTCGGTCGTGGCTCTGCAGTGGATAGCGATGCCCTTTGCCGGCACCTGAGTTCCGGGCATTTGTTGGCTGCCGGGCTGGACGTGACCGAACCGGAACCGTTGCCCCCAGAGCATCCCCTTTGGGCGCAACCCAACGCCTATATTACCCCGCATATCTCAGGCGGCATGGATTCCCCCATTTCCTGCCAAGCAATTTTCGAAATCTGCCTCAACAACCTGCGTGCCTATCTGGGAGAAGGTGAATATCGCAATATTGTCGACCGGCAAACCGGCTATCGCAGGTTGTAAATACCAACAAATGAAAAAAACGATATGAAAATCATATCGTTTTTTTCATTTGCTTTCACATTGCTTGCAGCATCCTTGCGGCATTAGATGAAGATATAAAATGCCAGTACGGAAATCAACAGCAGCAATATGCCGCCTGTACCAATCGACAATTTTCGCTGCAACAAAGGGCTTAGTATTTCCGGCCGCTGCCCGCGCTGCTTCCGAAGAATTCGCAGAAACCCAGCTGACGCCCACAAGAGCACTGCTGCCCCTACCACCATACCGCTTATCAATACCCACTTCAAAATTCTCATAATATCCTTTTCATGCTTGCAATATCGCTGCCTGAAATTTTAAAAGATTTCCCTCTGCCATTCGCCTTCCTGATACTGCCAGTACTCTTCTACCGCTTCTTCTCCGAAAAAAAGCGGAATCGTTTCAGCAAAATTACCCGCCAGAGGATAGTCCCGCAATTTCTCACTCTCCACCCAAAATACTTCCCCTTCTTCCGAGGCTTTCAGCGTTCCGCCGCAGGCAAGTGCTCGGTACAGAAAGACCATATAGCGTATTCCTTCACGGGTAGGAAACTGCCGAACTCCGCACAGTTTCGGCTTCTCGATGTGAAGCCCGGTTTCTTCCCATACTTCGCGCACCACAGAAGCGGCAAAAGCTTCTCCCGGCAGGATATGTCCACCCGGGAAGGCAATTCCCGGCCAGGAAGGATCCCGCCGATTCTCTACCAGAACCTTGCCTTTCCCATCCTCCACCATGCACATATTGGTTAGAATCACCCGTTCACTCCGCTCCATTTTTATGCCGCCTCATTTAAAAGTTTATGGTCCGGATACCGGAGAATCTTCATTTCAATCGATAAAACGGATCACTGACCGCCGATCCGGGGCAGAGACTTCCTTCTGTGCACCGTATCCCAGCGCACAGGCCGCCCAGACAATTTGCTGCTGCGGAATCCCATAAGCCTCCAGTGCAGAGCGCACTGCCGGCCGATCGCACAAATCTTTAAACTGGTTGATCCACACTGAGCCGATTCCCAGCGCATGCGCCTGTAAAAACATATTTTCCATAGCGCAGGCCACATCCGCTACCGGATTGGTCCCCTCCCGCTCGTTGGAAACAAGAATCAATGCTGCCGGTTTGTAAAAATCATATGCTGCATTTCCCATTTCTTTTCCCAAAATACTGGCCAACCGTTCAATCTCCTCCTGACGGGAAATGACCGTAAACTGAAAAGTTTGCCGGTTCATTGCCGTCGGCGCCCAGGCACCTGCCTGCACAATTGTTTCCAAATCCGCTTTGGCAATTGGCTGCTGCGTAAAAACGCGAATGCTGCGCCGTGTACTGATATTTTCAAAAATGCTGTTCTTATTCATATCATTTCTCCCTTCAAATTTCTATTTTCTACTGATTTCTCAGCCTTGCCGGCATTGGTCCCCGATAAACCGAATACTGCTCCGCATCATCAAAATGCCACCATTCATGTGGATTGGGCAAAAATCCCTGTGCCTCCATGAGTTGCTGCAGCAACATCGCGTTCTCTCTGGCCTTGGCACTGATCCCCATATAATTCCGGGAAGCCTGCGGTGTAAAACTGTCAAAACCCGTAGGCATTTCCAGCTCCCGACCATCGGCATCCACCAAAGTCAGATCTATCGCGTTTCCCCGGCTGTGGTTGGAATATCCATGATGCGGATCCGCTACAAACCGCGCATCCGGCACGACCTGCCAAAGGACAAACTGCGCTTCCACCGGGCGCAGTGCATCCCATACTTTTAGCCCCAAGCCCTGTTTCTGCAAAATCTGCTGGGCTGCCGCCAGTTTATCTGCCGTACCTTTACGCAGGCAAGCTTCGGAAAAATCATAAATGACCTTGCCTGTAAAATTCTGTTCTGTTGCATAGCGCAACTCCACCAGGATTCCCGGTATATATTGCTGTAATATTACAATTTGCTCCCGATCTTCCATTCCGCTTCCTCTTTTTTTATTATACTATAAAAAAGCGACTGTTGACAGCCGCTTTTTCTATCTTTTACCAAAACTGTTTGAGTGCCTGCATACCGGCGTAACAGCCGCCTGCTCCCAGATCCTGCTCTATGCGCAAAAGCTGATTGTATTTTGCTACACGCTCGCTGCGGTTAGGGGCTCCCGCCTTAATTTGCCCTGCATTGAGCGCTACTGCCAAATCTGCAATCGTCGTATCCTCCGTTTCTCCGGAGCGATGAGAAATAATCGTCGTATAGCCCGCCTGCTGAGCCCGGTGGACAGCTTCCATCGCTTCGGAGAGTGTCCCTATCTGATTGGGTTTGACGAGAATGGAATTGCCGCATTGCATTGCAATTCCCTTTTGCAAGCGCTGTACATTCGTTACAAACAGATCATCTCCTACCAGCTGAATTTGATTACCCAAGCGCGTTGTTAACTGCTGCCAACCCGCCCAGTCTTCCTCATCCAATGCATCTTCTATGGAACAAATGGGATACGCTGCACATAGTTTCTCCCAATGATCAATCAACTGCTCGGTAGTAAACAATTGGCCGCTTTTAGGCAATCGGTATTGACCTGCCTGCCCGGATTTCCATTCGCTGGCCGCTGCATCCAACGCCAACAGAAAATCTTTTCCCGGCGTAAACCCTGCTTTTTGGATAGCCGATATCAGATATTGCAGAGCCTCTTCCTCCCCGGAAAGATCAGGCGCAAATCCGCCTTCATCTCCCACCGAGGTGGCCAGACTGCGGCTTTTGAATAATTCCGCCAAAGCATGATATACCTCGGTGCATTGCTGCAGCCCTTGCGCAAAACTGTTGGCTCCGACCGGCAAAATCATAAATTCCTGCACGTCTATGGTATTGGCTGCATGGGCTCCGCCATTCAAAATATTCATCATTGGCAGCGGTAAGATATGAGCTCTGACGCCCCCCAAATAACGGTACAGTGGCATATGCAGCGCCTGTGCCGCCGCCCTGGCCGTTGCCAGAGAAACAGCCAGCAATCCATTCGCTCCCAGGTAGGATTTATCCGGCGTCCCATCCAGCCGGCAAAGCATCTGATCGATTTCATAAGTCTGCGCCGCATCTTTTCCCAGTAATGCTTCCTGTATGACTGTATTAACGTTATGCACAGCTTTCTGCACGCCTTTCCCGCCAAATCGGCCGGAATCCCCATCCCGCAATTCCAGCGCCTCAAATTCTCCGGTAGAAGCGCCGCTGGGCGCAGCTGCACGGGCTGTCGTTCCATCTTGCAGCAGTACTTCAGCTTCCACAGTAGGGGTGCCGCGGGAATCCAGAATCTCCCTGCCCCATACTTTTACAATGCCAGTTTTCATATGAATGCTTCCTTTCTTACAGTAGAACTTTCTTTGCATAGTATCGGCAGCTTTTATCCTTTTCATTCTGATTATTTACAAAAAAAGCCGCTCGAATGATTCCGAGCGGCCGGCCAATTCCCTTTTTATTCCTTGCGTTGCCCTTCTTTGCGAAAGCTATGAATTAATATAATGGGATGCTTGCGGTCAGGGCTAAAAATGAAGATTTTATCATAATCCGTGCTGAATCCCAGGACATACATAAGCAGCAGTGCAGTCTGCGGCCAGAGCATTGTAATATCCAGTAAGCCATGTAAAAAGACACATACCAATACAGCAATCGTAAGTGCATAACGGGTATGGCATTGATTTTGCCGATGCAAACGGATAATCTTGCGGATATTGATAAAGAAATACGCAAACAATACCATTGCCCCCACAATACCAAAATCCATAAACAGCTCCAGAATCAGGTTATGGGAATGATCAGCCGTGAATGAACCGTACAGCTGATGGATACGCACATAACTATTATATCCTCTGCCAAAAAGCGGAGCATCCTGAATGCTGCGCAATGCCCCCTCCCAGATATCCAGACGCTTCATGAAATCTTCTCCGATCTTATCCATGCGCGGCAGCAATGGGATATGGCCTCGAAAGGCAATTAACAATGCACAACCCACAGCAAGTAACGCCAAATACAATATCAGCCACCGTTTATGCTGAAAAAATGCCAACAAGACAGGGCAGACAAGCAGCAGCACCACAAAGGTCGTTCGGCATTCCGTCAGATATAGGGCTATCAGATTCATGGGAATCAACAGCAGATAGAGCAGCTTACTCTGCCAACGTCGGCTTTTACTGATATTATAGATACAAAAAAGAACGACCAGCGAGATATAAAACGCATAATAGTTGGGATTGGAGAATACAGAGGAATAACGTTCTCCCCATATCCAGCTCATGCCCAACTCCCATTGAATCAAAGCAATGGCAAAGCAATAGACACTCATCAAACAAGTGAAAGAAAGGATCACCCGAAAAATGCGCTGTGTCATGGTATAGGTAATGAAGATCATTGCAATTATGGCAAATACCATAAACACACCGATCAAAATATCCAGACAACTCCCGCCCTGCACAATCGTCACTATCATAGAAATCAGCCAAAAAATCGCCAAAAAAGTCACGTCTGCCTTGCGGCGGAATAAAATAAACATCTGTTTCGTAACCAGCAAATAAATGGGCAGCAACAAAACTACTGCAATTTCCACATAGACAGTCAAAAAAATGGATGCAGTCAAAATCAGCAAAACCAGTTCATTTTTAGTCAACCCTTTCAATGCCTGCCGTATATCAGATATCGTTTTCAGATGAATTTCCTCCGGTCAAATCGAGCACGCTTATATATTTTGCATAAACGACTCATTTTTGAAAACAATTTTCCATAAATTGTTTAAAAGATAGGTTCTATTATAGCATACAATATGAAATCATCTTCTCATTTTTATCTTAAGATTATAGAAATTTTTAATTTTTTTACAGTTATCCGCCGATTGCCGGCAAGGTCAATTTTCTTGACAGCAGATTACCTTCATGCTATGTTTATAATAGTTGTCAGAATATAAAGTTATGCTTTGGCTACAAAAAGTCAAATAAACGGAAAAGCAAGATGTATCCTTGCAATATTTTTTGCTTTCGGTACAAATCATAAGGAGAAGCGATATATGATTAACTTTACAAAACGAAGAAAAGAAATGCTTGCGGATATCGAGGAGCAGTATCTGGGAATCGAGCAGGCTCAATTGGATGCCTTGGTAGATGCAATTCTGGAAGCTCCGCATGTGTTTACCGCCGGTTGGGGGCGCGCGGGCAATATCGTCCGCATTCTGGGAATGAATCTTGTGCATTTGGGCAAAACCGTCTTTTGTGTAGGCGACAACAGTACCCCCGCCATTGAAAAAGGCGATCTGCTGATTATTTTTTCTGCTTCAGGCAATACCAAAACCATTACGGTTCTTTGTGAACAAGCAAAACATTTCGGCGCAAAAGTGGCACTGATTTCTCGAGGCGGCACTGCTTCGGCAATGGGGCAGCTTGCCGATTTGAACGTAGTCATTCCTCCGCTTTCCCATTGTGGCCGCAAAGCAGGTTGTGAACCTACCGAATGTTATGGCTTGACTACCTATCAAACCGCTTTTATTGTCAGCGACCTGATCGAAGAAATGATCATGGATCGCACAGGGCAAACGCTGGATGACATCTGGCGGCATCACAACAATTTGGAATAATCTGATTTATAGGCCGGTATTCTAATAATAACCCGTGCCCTTCGATATAGGCAGCGCTTTTCTCAGTCAATAAGCACTGTCTTTTTATTTATATTACGATGTTCTGCCAGACAGAATTCTACACCAGCTGCATCCACTTTTGGAATACCAGTCAAATTGGCAACACCAGTCATCGCCTATATACCATTCTTACTTTTCTAATAAGAATTGGAAGCCCAAGCTGCATATTTCCCTTGCCCAGGAGAAAATCATGAAAAAATGAAACTGCATCCGATTCCTTTTTGCCTTTTGAAATCTTTATAACAACAAAACCATCTCAAATGAGATGACTGACCGAAAATTTGAATTGAACAACAGAAATAGAAGTTGCCCAAAATCAGAGAATAGGATTTCCTGCAAATATCGTATTTATCTTACTGAGAACAGCGAATCCTTTCAACTTTTGTGAAAATGCAAATAATAAACTGCATTTGCATCAAGTATGTAAGGAAATTCTTCCACCTTATCACAAGCCATTTTCAAAACTTTCAATAAAAGAACTTTGCCAATTCAAAATTATCTGATGGCTCGCAATCATACTTGTATTTCTGTGTCTCAACGGACCTATGTATATGCCGCAAAAATCGGTATCCAAATTTACTTATACTATGAACGTGAAAATAAAAGAAAACCCGTTCAGATAAATGAACGGGTTTTTGGCTCCCCCTGTTGGACTCGAACCAACGACATTTCGGTTAACAGCCGAACGCTCTACCAACTGAGCTAAGGAGGAATATACAAAACCGGCAGCTACCTATCCTCCCAGGCCGTCACCAGCCAAGTACTTTCGGCGTATAAGAGCTTAACTTCTGTGTTCGGAATGGGAACAGGTGGATCCTCTTAGCTATCGCCACCGGAAAATTGTTTTTCTCAGTTAATCTTGTATTTCTTTCTCACAGACCTCAGTATATCACTTCGTCCCTGCTCTGTCAAGTACACTTAAAACTATATAATAAACTACTTCAACTTACTTCGAAGCTTGCTTCATCTTCTTGAAATTGATCAAGCCCTCGACCTATTAGTATCAGTCAGCTAAATACATTACTGCACTTACACCTCTGACCTATCAACCTTGTAGTCTTCAAGGGGTCTTACTTCCTTTAAGGAATGAGAAGTCTTATCTTGAGGGGGGCTTCACGCTTAGATGCTTTCAGCGTTTATCCCTTCCGCGCGTAGCAACCCAGCTGTGCCACTGGCGTGACAACTGGTGCACCAGAGGTCAGTCCATCCCGGTCCTCTCGTACTAAGGACAGCTCCTCTCAAATTTCCTACGCGCGCGACGGATAGGGACCGAACTGTCTCACGACGTTCTGAACCCAGCTCGCGTACCGCTTTAAATGGCGAACAGCCATACCCTTGGGACCTACTTCAGCCCCAGGATGCGATGAGCCGACATCGAGGTGCCAAACCTCCCCGTCGATGTGGACTCTTGGGGGAGATTAGCCTGTTATCCCCGAGGTAACTTTTATCCGTTTAGCGATGGCTCTTCCACTCGAAACCACCGGATCACTAAGCCCGACTTTCGTCTCTGCTCGACTTGTCAGTCTCGCAGTCAGGCCTCCTTATGCCTTTACACTCTAACA
>JABLTO010163742.1_pt1 | contig 58993 bp, 44 predicted proteins | sample 7160091 | NCBI WGS metagenome assembly JABLTO01 (sample SAMN14651225, study PRJNA627086) | human gut metagenome | isolation source: feces | host: Homo sapiens
CCTTGCGTCCGATTAGGCATAAGAGTATCATTTCCAGAGAGCCTTTTTTGAATTGCTGGACATATTTGTTATTCATATCGTCGCCTCTCTTTAGCTTTGCTATTTAGGCTTGCTAAATAGCAACTATATTATATCTCTTCCGAGGTATCAGAGTCAATAGGCTTAACGAAAAAGTTACAAGGTGTGTGCGTAAGGTAATAACGGAATAGTGGGCTGCTGTCTATCAAATTCTTGTGTGTTACTTTATGGCACATGAGCATTGTGAGCGGGTGGCTCACATCGCCGAAAAGGCGATGCCAATTTGCAAGGGTATGGCTAAATTGTATCTTATGTTCCACGAAAAAACAACTACGGTATTTGAAAGGAGAAAAAATATGAAGAAGATTCTTTCCTTCGTCCTCGTTTTTGCCATGATAATGGCAGTCACGTCTACGGCATTTGCGGCTACCGGAAATTTTACAGACAAGGAGATCTTCGGCGGAAGCTCTCAGGATGTCTTTACCGGTGCCCGCAGCAGAACAAATAATGTCATTGTAAAAGTGACTAAGACAGTTGGTTTAAAATCCGGTTTTAGGTTCAGGGGTTATGATCATAGCACTGGTAGCACCTGTACCGGCTTGTCAGACGCCTATCCTGTTTCTGGTGACTGGGTTGCAAGTTACACATCACTTCCTAACAATGTTAGGGTTAAAATGAGCATTGCTTCTACCGATCCTGATGTGAGCATGAAATGGAGTGGGAGCATCACCGTCTAAATCTTGTACTATGAGTGTAGTCTTTAGCTTATTTCACTTGCAGCTGCATCTCTATTAGAGATGCAGCTCTACCCTTTGCATGGTAATAAAAATCAACCCTGCTAATGGCGTTTGAAAGGAATGATACTATGCTGCATAAGGTGGCAAAAAACATGATTTTAGTATTTCTAATACTTATCAACGGAATGATTATGTTGTCATGCAGCCAAGATAAGGTAAAATTTGAAAATGTAGAAGTTGAAATAAAAGGCAACCATTGTATTGGGACTTTTGATATACCCTATCTTTTTAAGGTTACATTTGATGCTGATATTGATCTGCCTGTTTTGCCGGAGTATCGTTCTATTCCGGTTAGGAAAGTATCACTTACAATAGGAGAAATAAAACGTCTGATTAGTATATGTAGTGACAGCAATTCCGTGGATTTGTTTGGGCAATGGGACTTATCTAAGCAAGAACTCATGGCTATGCTTAAACAGGCGGAACCTTACATGGGCACGGAGAAGGTTTCTCCAGATTATATTGCGTGGCTGAAAAACTCCATTGATTCTGCTTCCGAAATTCCTATTCGCCGTCAAATAAACTTGAACGATATTCCAAGTGGAATACCCGTTATCGTGTATGGCAAAGATAATAGTAATAACCCTCCTTCATTACTATATTTTGTGATAGATGGAGATTTCCTTTTCTGGTATCAAAGAAAAGAATTTATAGAAATTATACCTGAGAGCATGACAGCGAAACATCAATATGATCCAAATTATGAGACTGAAGAACAGTTTATAAGAAAAAAACCGGATGCCCCTTCGATTTCACAAGATAATGCATACGCCATTGCTATTAAATATCTTGACGCCATAGGAGCGGATCTAAATTTATATTCTGTGGAGAAGTGCAGTTTCCTTAGTAATTCAGCTGTCGACAAGGAAACTGGGTGGATGTTTGTATTTGCACGCAAGATATTTTCCATTCAAACAAGATATGAGGATGGCTGGACATATATCAACCCCAAATATAAACCGGTGTATGTTGCACCTTGGGCAACTGAAATTGTAAAAATTGCCGTAGATAGTAAAGGGCTTTGTAGCTTGATGTGGCAGGGAGCATCCAAGATTGAGACAGATACCGCGCAAACAGTATCATTGTTACCTGTTGAGGAAGTACCATCCATCGTTGCAGATACTCTTTATAGAATATATGGGGAGCATCTAAATGAAAATGGCATAGGCTTTGCCTTTGAGGTAACTGACATGAAGCTGGGTATGAGCTTGGTTTCGTCAGACGGCAAGGAGAGTGGAGCAAGATTAATACCTTCGTGGTATATATATTATCATAAACGCTGGTGTGATGCTGAGGAATATATGGTGCCCAATAAGCTCATACTAAGCGCAATAGATGGGAGTTATATAGAACCACGAATTACCACAAATGATATACGATAAGGCAGTGGGTATTTACAAAAAAATTACAATGATGAATTCCACAAGATAGACGGCGTAAACAGTCTCTATGTTATAATAAAGCCACTCATATACTGTGCGGAGGTGTACGAATGGCAAAAAATCGAATTCTGGTCGTGGAGGATGACCCAGACATATCCGAAATCATCACCCTTAACCTCCAGTACTCCGAATACGAGTATATGGCTCTGGATGACGGGTTGAAAACCATAGAGTACCTGCAAAAGGATCACGCTTTTGATTTGACAATTTTGGATATAATGCTACCCGGAGCCGACGGCTTCACACTCATGGAATATATGTGCAGGTATAACATCCCGATGCTTTGCCTGACCGCTAAGGCCGACGTGCCCTCAAAGATCAGAGGACTGAGGAATGGAGCGGAGGATTACATGGTAAAGCCTTTCGAGGTGCTGGAGCTGCTGGTTAGAATAGAAAAGATACTGGAACGTACTGGGAGGCTGAACAAAATCATAAGGTATCGGGATATAGAGATAAACACCAGCACCCGCACAGTCAGACTGCGTGGCGACGCCGTTGTATTGCAGCCCATTGAATATGATCTTCTTATAACTCTCATACGCCATAAGAACTGTACCCTGTCACGGGAAAGCTTGCTTTCTGACGTATGGGGTTTTGAATATATGGGTACTACCCGCACGGTGGATACTCACATTTCCGCCCTTCGCCGCAAGTTGGGGTTGGGCGATGCCATAGCCTCTATCCCAAAGGTAGGCTATCGTTTGGAGGGGGATTGATAGATGAAGTTGCGCACAAAACTGACGCTGATAACAACACTGATCGTTATAGTTTCCATCAATATTAGTACTATCCTTATCGCTAACTTTGCAAAGCAAAACATAACGCAAACTGTTGTTGAGACGGGGATAAGTAATTTTGAAACGTTCTACAACAGCTTCCTGATAAAAGAACGCCAAAATGAGTTGGATAAGCACTCCGCGTCTACACAAAGCTACCTACGATACATGTTTTATGAAATCCCCGGTCACGGCGAATATATTTTGCAACAGAATGACAATGTAATCAGCAACAACACAGGAATAGACGGCCCAAAGGTATTAAATGCCGTCAACAGCACAAAAGTTGATGTTCCCGGGCTTGAAACGCCATTGCACCATGCGTCATATCAGATAAATAAAGAGCATTACTTCACAGCTTCCACAGATATACTTATTGGCGGCGAAAACTATACCCTCTGCCTCGTTCACAATGTGACGGACACCATGGACAGCATAAGCCGGCTTACCGCAGAATGCGCAATCGCCGGCGCAGCCATCATCATTTTAGCGGCAACGCTTGTATTATTGCTCACCAAGCGATCCTTGAAGCCGATAGAAGCCCTTGAGCTAGGTGCGATGCAAATTGCCGAAGGCAGCTACGAAAAACGCATTGCCGTTGAGGGACATGACGAGATAGCGGCCCTTGCGGAACGCTTTAACCGCATGGCAGAGGCCATTTCGGGAAAGATAGGCGAGCTCAACGAGAGGGCGGAGCGGCAAAGGATGTTTATAAGCGGCCTCTCCCACGAAATGAAAACTCCCGTAACATCCATCATGGCAAGAGCGGAAACTCTACTTCTGCGCGATATCTCCGATATTGACAGAAAACACTCATTAGAGCGGATCTACGATCAATGCGCATGGCTCGAACGGTTTTCAGGCAAACTGATGTCATTTACCATGCTTGAAAGCAGCGTTGAAAAAAAGCCGGAAAGCGTGGTGGAACTGTTTTACTTGGTGAGAGAAACAGTATCCGCATCTCTTAAAGAAAAGGGCATATCTCTCATCAGCGATTGCAGGATAAATACGCTGCCCATGGATATGGATTTAATGCGCTCAGCTCTTGTCAACCTAATCGAAAACTCCAGACGGGCTAGCAACGCCGTTTCCGTCATAGAACTGTTGGCCTATGATAACCTGATTGAGGTTAAGGATCACGGCAGCGGTATACCGCAAGCTGATGTTGCGCGCGTGACGGAACCATTTTACATGGTTGACAAATCCCGCAGCAAAAAAAATGGAGGAATAGGGCTTGGCCTGGCGTTAGTTAAACGTATAGTGGAAACCCACGGTATAACGATGGAAATCAGCAGCAAGATAAATACGGGAACATCTGTTAAACTGATATGGGACAATATTGACAACTAAATTACATTTTCCTGACAACTTTGCCCCTTGTATATGCAACAATAGTTATAGCATAAGGAAAGGATAAAGCTAAAATGAAGAAAACAGCAGCTGTAATAGCGGCAGTAGCTACTATTGTATTACTCTTTGGCGGGTGCCAGCCAACGCCAACAGAGGAATATACCATGAAAAAAGATACTGAACGAATGTTAGATCAGGCAGGTATTACGGAAGATGGGACGGCGATATCTGACATTGGCATCCCCAATGGGAAATATGTCTACGAAGCTGCCGATACAAGCGGACGGCTGCATATAAAGGCAGATGCCAAAATAATAGTACCGGCGGTGGAAAAACTTCCCGTGGCACGGGTAAGTAGGGGACGATTTACAATCCGGGATTTGGAAAATCTCAGCCACATTCTTGGTGTGGGCGGAATTCCCGTTTCCCAAGACACGTCCTTCCCTAAAGAGTATTATTTGCCACAGCTCAATCAACTAATGGAGATGCGCCAAAATGGAAAGCTGGATAAATACTCCTCTGTGGAGGAATTGGATAAAGCCATAAGAGAACTCATGGAAAAGGTAGCGCAAGCACCGGAAGTTGCCCGGGCAACAGAGCATGATCTGTCCTTTACATCTATGGAAGGCGGGGGAGAAACAGCAAGTCTTCGCTGGATACGGAATAACGCCGTGTTGGCCTCTTTATCCGTAGTCAACAATGAGCAGGGAGCCGGGGGCAATGCCGAATATATAAGGGATGTGACCCTAAGGGCGGAGTTTTCCACGCTTACAGCCCAGGGCCTTTCAGTAACGCTTAACTATGAGCAGATCCGTAACCCGAATTTTAAAAAACCTGCTATCAGCGAGACGGATGCGATGAACATAGCGCAAGCGGCGATAGACGGACTGGATCTTAAAGACTTTGTGTGCACAGGCAAGCGCATGGCTGCATTGTACAACTCAACTATTGCCGCTGAAGATGGCGAACGCCAGGGATTATACGAATTCATGTTTACCCGCAGTGTCAACGGAACAGCTATCACTTATACAAACGAGGACATGGCGGCCGATCCTGGCCGAATCGACGTTGCCGCCAAACCCTGGTTGTATGAAAAAATCCGTATTTTTATCGACGATGAAGGAATATTCGCCCTTGTTTGGAATGCGCCTCATGTACTGGAGGAGGTAGAGTATAAGGCTGTTTCTCTTCTGCCATTTGAAAAGATAAGGGGCATATTTGAAAGCATGATTATGGTAAAAAATAAACAGGTAGAGGATGGGACGCTTCTGCGTGATAAAAATATTACAGTAACCGCGGTGCGCCTTGGTCTTATGCGCATCATTGAAAAGGATAACAATGATACCGCCTATCTTGTGCCTGTTTGGGACTTTTTCGGCACATACGACAGCGATGGTGGAACGCTGGTTATAGGCGAAGATGGCTATGAGTCCCTTTTGACCATAAACGCCGTGGATGGAAGCGTGATAGACCGCACCCTAGGCTACTAAATATGAAAGGAAAATCGTCTATGAAAAGAACAATCATCTCTCTTTTATTCTGTGCTGTTATGTTGCTAAGCGCCGCATGCGGGAAGGGGGCGGTTTTCCCAGTTCCGGTCTCACCGGAACCAGAGACGGAAGTAGTTATGCCCGATCAGGCCGGTGTATCCGTTCCAACACCTGCTTCGGTCGGTGGTTGGGATACAAACAGCAGGCTACTCTCTGAAATAAATCCAGCGCCTTCTGAAAAAATCGAGAGCCCATCGCACGTTGCCGATGAGTTCGCTTATGAGAAGCTGAAGATAATATGGGATGCGGACGTGACTGTGCCGGAGATTGGGGCGTATGCCGTCATGAGGGTACAAAAACGCGAACTTTCAAAAGACGAGCTGCTTTCCGTGATTGAAGGCCTAACAGGCACGACAAATGATATTTACACCTCATGGACAATGAACCGGAGCGAAGTGCAGGCTATGTTGGAGGAAGCGGCTCCCTATGAAGGGACGGAACGACTACCCAAGGAGTATCTCAAAAACCTGAAAAACCTGCTGAAAAATGCCCCGGAGCGCAATGAAAATATCTTGGCAGACCAAAATAAATTGGTTACATATTCTTCCCTGTATGTCCCGGTAAGCGGCGGAACCGCAGCTCAATTCGTTCTTTCAGACGGATTCCTCTATTATGTGAGGGATATACACACGGAGGCATATCCGCAATGGGATATGATGGAAAGCCAGTTTGACTCCAGCTATGAGACGAAAAGCCATTTTGAGTGGAAGAAGCCGGGAGAACCAGAACTGCCAAAGGAAGCGGCTCTGGCGGTAGCGGAAGAATACCTCAGGGAAATGGGTATGGAACTTGTCGTAAAGGAAGCGGCTCCTTGCAGTGTTTTGCATAATAATGTGGATAAACATACCGGATGGGCATTTACATTTACCCGTGAAGTGGCCGGACTACGTTTCTTGGATGAGAGGTTTAGTTCATACAGCGTAGGAAATGGGGATTCTGCGCCCAAGTATATGTCTGGTTGGGGGCCGGAAATCGCCACGATTATAGTGGATAAGGCGGGAATAGCAAAATTGAAGGTTACGGGACTTTCTACAAACGCGCAAACGGTTATGGAATCGGTGACGCTGCTGGCCTTTGACGGACTAAAAGGCGTGATTTCCGATACCCTGAACCGGCAGTATAGCCATTCCGAGCTGGCTTATGACATAAAGGTGACTTCTATTTCCTTGGGTACGAGCCTCATATCCGAAAGGAATGCGCCAGATATAGGCTACTATATCCCCTCTTGGTTCGTTACGTACAGCTTAAGTGGTATGGAAAATGCCCACCGGACGATTATATTTGCTGCTGCGGACGGCAGCTATATTGAGCCTAGAGCTTGCTATGAAGATGTATAGTAGTATTTGCCGAGAAAAATAACTATACTCTATCAGGTCAGCATCTCTTGTAATCAGCGGGCATGAGTACACGGGAAAACCTCAATGCCTGCTTCCCTATTACCCAAAATCGCGGAAAGGAGAGAGCGAACCCATGAAACGAGCCATTTGCGCCGGCCTGCGGCAGGCCATATTCAGCCGTGGGTTTATCATCAGTACAGTTGGAACCGCCCTCATCCTCCTTCTTTCCTCGGTTCAGGGCATATTATCCGCCTTCCGCTCGGCGGAGCTGCTTTCCCCCGGCTTCCACAGCGACCTTATCATGGGCGCGCTGTCCTCCGAGGCCATGGCGCTGGCCCTGCCCATACTCGCCGCGCTGCCGTATACCGCGTCCTTCATTGACGATGTTAAAAGCGGCTTCATAAAGGAATACCTGCCCCGCACAACCGTGCCGCGGTATATCGCGGGGAAGGCGTGGGCTGCGCCGTTTCCGGAGGGCTGGTGCTGGCGCTTGGCATATTGGCGGCATACGGCTTTGCCGCGCTCATGTTCCTGCCCATGGAAGCCTACCCTAAGGCAGGAGAAACCGTACCGAATTACTTTGGCAACCTAATGGAGACTGCGCTCATGTTCTTTGCCTCGGGGGCCTTCTGGTCGCTGACGGGCATGACCTTCGCCGCGCTTACCGACAGCAAATACATGGCCTACGCCTCGCCCTTCGTGCTGTTCTATCTGCTCATAATCCTGTATGAGCGGTACTTCGATAAGCTCTTCGTGCTGTACCCGCGGGAGTGGCTCAACCCGTCCCCAAGGTGGGTGTTCGGTAAAATAGGGGTGGCTGTGCTGCTGACAGAGTTCAGCCTGCTGATGGCGCTGGCCTTTGCATTCGCCGCGAAAAGGAGGCTGGAGAGGATATGAAGCCAAAGCAGATCTTCGCCGTGACCCAGTATAACTTCCGCCGCTGGTACAAAAACCCAAGAATAGCAATCACCTTCTGCCTTGCGTTCGTGCTGTGCTTCCTGCTGTCGGACAAGGCGGTGAAGTTCGCCAAGGAATACGAAACCACCATGCAGCTCGTGGAGGCATTTGTGTGGACGTTCGGGGACAGCAACTCAATACTTTTTTCCTCGCTGCTATTGCTTCTGCTCTTTGCGGATATGCCCTTTATATCAAGCGCCACACCCTTTTACCTCATGCGGATAGACCGCAAGACCTGGCTCATGGGGCAGGCGGCGTATATCGCCTTGGCAACGCTTATCTACCTTGCGTTTATACCGATCTCCACCTCCCTGGTCTGTATGCGGCAGAGCTTTGTGGGGGATATGTGGAGCGAGACCGCCGCAATCCTCGGCTACTCCTGAACCCCGGGCAGCGACAGCGATTTTGGCTCCGCATGGGTCTATGAGTGGCTGGTGTTTCTCGTAAACCACCCTTGTAAAATTGAAAATTATATTATTTTATTTCCCTCAAAATTGTCAGAATTTGCGGCTGCCATCTGTCTTATATGTAGAGAATAAAATAATTTGGTCGTATTATCCGAGCAGGAGGGATGCTTGTGATTGTCCATATATGAAAATACCCCTGCATATTGTGAGCGGGCGGCTCACATCGCCGAAAAGGCGATGCCAATTTGCAAGGGTATGGCTAAATTGTATCTTATGATCTATGAAAAGACAACTACGATATTCGAAAGGAGAAAAAATATGAAAAAGATGCTTTCAATTGTTCTTTGCATTTCTTTGCTTGCTGCTTGGGGAACAACTGCCTTTGCCATGGAACCCACACCCGAATGCAAGGAAGTACCGCCAATTAGTGTAGATGCTACCAATGTTGATATTCTCTACGAGTCTTTCATGAGAGGTGATAATCCGCCTACCAGCACAACTACGTTACCTTATAGCGCAGCAAGCAGTTCTACTGGGATTAATAGCTATGTCTATACTAACTATAAGTTCAAGCCCAGCAGCCTCGGAAAAATTCACACAACCTTCACTGGCAACTCTAACCCTAAAGGCAATTCGGTAACCGTAGATATATATCTTTATGATGCCACAGCCGGCAATGTTGAAGTCGCATCATATTCTTTGGGCTCAGCTACCGCATGGAGCAGTCAAGGTGTCAGCTGGTACAACCTGAACACCTCACATTATTACTATTTCAAAATCGTAAAATCTGTGGGAAGCGCTCGTCTTGTTTTTACCCTTGATTGCATTGCTCAAAACTGGTAAATTCAGAGTGATTAAGGATGAGGGAGGCGTATACGCCTCCCTCATATCTAATCCACGATAAATACCCCATGATGCTCAACACACACAATTACAAATTGATTACATTTTTGCGGTAGATTTTACCGGGAAAGGGCTAATATAATAAAATACAAAACACGGAGGAGTAACATGAGATGAAAAAGACAATCGTTGTTTTTTCTGTGATAATGATAATTGCCATCACCGCAATCGGGTGCCAAAAAACGCCGGAAAGCCCACTTATAATTGGGAAAAGCAGCGATGATCTAATTGATAAGGCCAGCGAAGGATTAGGCGATGAAAGCGTAGCTGAAAAAGTGAACGCTCCTCTGCAATATGAAGCGGATTTTGTAAATTCTGACGGAATGACAGCCGTTTCGGCAAATGCCGCAGTCGATGTGCCGGAAGCCAGCACGGCACCAATTATCAGAATAAGCACAGGCTCCATATCCCAAGAGCAGGCAGATGTGCTGCTGCATGAGCTCGTCCGTTCGAAATTGTACGACCCATATTCCGCGCCCTCAAAAAGCAGCATTATGAAACAGATACTCATAGCGCAACAGCAGCTTTTTTCCGGCCCCTCTGATGAGGATTTAAGGATGACGCACTATGGCAAAAACGGAGAAATCTTGACATGGGAAGAATGGATGCAACAATCTATCGCCGCTTTATATCAGGAGTACAACGCGGCGGACGATGCGCAGGATGCCCCTATCTCGGGTTTGTTCGAGGTCGATGATGAAGGTTTTGCATTGATATACGGCGAAGGTATATCGTTAGAGTTTGGCTATGAGGGCATACAGTTATATAACGGACAGGGTTTAGGTAATTCCCGCGCTTTATATTCGCAGAACACGGCTCCGGACGGCTTTGTAATGAGCTATGTCACAGCGGAAAACATAACTCGGCTTGATAAGTCAATAAGCCTGGAGGATATTCCGCAAATTACCATTTCGCAGGAGAAGGCAAAGCAGCTGTGCGACAGCTTGACCGAAAAGCTGAATATTCCCTTTATGATGCACTATTCAACAACAAAAGAATACGGCGGTGCAGGTGGAACAAATCCGGTCAGATGCTGCTATGTGCTGCGGTATACCCGCGATTTTAACGGGCTGCCCATCACCTATACCTCGAATAGAGGCGACGCTATTACGGATTCGGGTACTTATAACGAGCCGTGGCCATATGAAACGCTTACATACTATGTGAACGATGACGGCATCGTTGGAATGCGGTGGGAGGCACCCTATTCAATTCTTGAAAATGTTACCGAAGATTCCTCTCTTATCCCTTTCAGTGAAGTGGAGAAGATTTTTGAGAAAATGATCGCCGTAAAATACGCAAACACACAAAGCATTATCACCATTGAAAATATATGCTTCGGCTATGCACGCGTTGCGGAACAAAACCGAAGCGGAAGCGCGCTCCTGGTTCCGGCATGGGATTTCTTCGGAACGATTTCGGATTTCAACGGTATCTCGCGGTCCGACTACGGAACGAGCCTTATTACCATCAACGCCATCGACGGCAGCATAATCGACAGAGGATTGGGATATTGACAAACAGGAAATATGCTTTTGATACAAGGCGGACATATGGTAAACTGCTTTTATAAACGGAGGGCGGCAGCATGAAAAACAGGATATTGATAGTTGAAGACGACCACGCCATATCCGATGCCGTAGCGCTCAATATGCAGTTTATCGGCTATGAATACGCCGTGTTTGACAATGGAAAAAAAGTCGCGGACAGCCTTGTAGGCGATCACGCATACGACCTTGCACTTTTGGACATCATGCTGCCGGGCATCGACGGCTTTGAGCTGTTTTCCTACATGGAGAAATACAATATTCCCGTGATATACATGACCGCAAAGACGGACTCCGCATCGGAAATCAAGGGCCTTATGGACGGCGCGGAGGACTATATCGTAAAGCCCTTTGATATGCTCACGCTGATGGTCCGTATTGAAAAGGTATTAAAGCGCACCGGCAGGCTGAACACGGTCTACCGAGTTCGGGACATTGAGCTAAACAGCGAAACGCGGGTGGTAACAAAAGCCGGAAGAGCCGTTGAGCTTCAGCCGCTGGAATTTGACGTGCTGCTGACGCTCCTGAAAAACAAGAACCTGACCGTATCACGAGAGCAGCTCCTTTCCGATGTATGGGGTTATGAATATACAGGTGAAACCCGCGCGGTAGATGTAAAGATATCCAGTCTGCGCAAAAAGCTGAATCTTGGGGATGCGATACGGGCTATACCTAAACTCGGCTACCGATTGGAGGAACGATAGTATGAAGCTTTGGCAAAAGACCTCCCTCATCTGCATCGCCGTGCTGCTTTTCATCGTTTCTGCCTGCTCCGCCGTGCTCCTTATCCATTCCAAAAACAGCATACTGGAGCTTACTTACAGCTATGCAAGGGACAGGCAAAAAAGCCTTGCCTCCTCTTTTTCGGAAATGGCGGGCTATTATATTGCGGAGGGCGATTCGCGGACGGTAGAAACCTCCCTCGTCAACTACTGCTTTTCCCGCTTTGCCGATTCCTCCTCCGTGCTGATGCGCGGGGATGAAACGCTCTATTCCGGCGTTTCGGTCAATCCGCGCGCGTTTCTGCCGCTGCCCGAAAACGAATATTCTATGAAGATCGCGGAGCGGGAAATAGACGGGCGCAATGTGCTTATTGCGGGCAGCCTTGTAGCGGTGAGAAACACATCCTACGCCGTATATGTGGTGGAGGATATCTCCACGACCTACAACAGCATCGTAAGCTTAGCGTGGACATTTGCTGCCGTCAGCCTTGCGGGCGTACTTATCGGCGCGGGCTGCATTGCACTAATAATGCACAGGAGCACAAGGCCGCTCACCTCCCTTGCAAAAACGGCGCGACAGATAGCAGGGGGCGATTATTCAATGCGTGTTGATGTGCATACGCAAGACGAGATAGGCGCGCTTGCGGGGGATTTTAACCTGATGTCGGAGGCTGTGGAAGCGCGCATAGCGGAGCTTACGGAAACCGCTGAGCGGCAGCGGCTTTTCATCGGCGGCGTGACCCATGAATTCAAGACGCCGCTTACGGCGCTGCTGCTCCACTCCCGTATGCTGCGGCGGGCAAACATGACGGACGAGGAAAAGGACGCATCCTTAGAGCATATCGAGAGTCAATGCGAATGGCTGGAGCGGCTGGTGCAGACGCTTCTGAAGCTTATCACGCTGGAGCGCGAGATAGAGCGCAGGCCCTGCGAGGTTGACGCGTTGTTTGACACTGTGCGGCAGAACACGCGGAAAAGCCTTGCCGACCGTGGCGTGACTCTCATCACCCATTCCGGCGGCGGGACGCTGAACTGCAACGCGGACCTTATCCAGTCCCTGCTCATCAACCTTGTGGACAATGCGGCAAAGGCATATGACACGGACGCGCCGGACAAGCGGGTTTTTCTCACCTTCTCCGCCGATACGATAGAGGTACGGGACTTTGGCCGCGGCATACCCGAGAAAGCGATGGGGCGCATATTCGAACCCTTTTACATGGCGGATAAATCCCGCAGCAAAAAGGCCGGCGGCAGCGGCCTTGGCCTTGCGCTGGTAAAAAGGATCGCGGACGCCCATGATGCGGAGCTTACGGTAAAGAGCGGCGTTGGGAAGGGCACAACCGTGCGGGTGCGCTTTCAATAATTACATTTTAATTACAACTTGATGATGACTTTGCATCGGCGCCTACCGTATCATGGTGACAACGATAACAAAGCGAGGAGTTACGGATATGAAAAAGATAATCGCCATATTGCTTATCACGATTATGGCAATTGGCGCTGCCGCCTGCCAGAAAACGCCCGAGAGCCCCATTGTGGTGGGGAAGGACAACAACCGGATGATTGAACAGGCTGTTTCGTCAACGTATGTGCCTGCCATGGCTGATAAAGACGGTGGAAACATATCCTATGGGGAGCTATGCGCCCGCTATGGCTGCCCGGAACACTGGCAGATGGAATTGAGCGGGGCGGATGGAAAGCTTACAGTGGCAGCGGACATACCAATCACGCTGCCAGACGTTATGAGCATGCCCATGGCGAGGGTGAGCGCAGGGAGGTTTAGTCAGGATACGGTATACAAGCTGTTTCACGCGCTTTGCGGTGACACGCCTATGTATCGACTGCCCGTGGAGATGACGAAGGCATCCTATTTGGAACAGATCGCCGCTGTGGAGCAACAGCTCGCAGCTATGGATTATGAGCAATTCCCCGATGACTATGCGCAAACACAGAAGGTGCTGCAAAAACTGCGCGACGACTGCGCGCAGGCGCCGGATTCCGTGCCGCTTACCGAGGCGGATGGCACGCTTGAGACTGCGCGGCGGGAATCTGCCCAAAGCGACGCCGCTTCCGGCAATTACACATATATGAACGCCCAAAGTAACCCGCACATTAGAGATACCATGTCGTTTTCGGTCTGCAACGATGCGGAGTATGAAAACACGGAAGTATACTCCTATCAGGATGAATATGGCAACACGCAGATTATCGCCCCTTCCAGCGACTCGCGTATCTCCTTTTCCCGCAATATGGTTGAAGCTGACCGGTTCATAGCAGGGCAAAAGAATGTGCTTGCGGATGTGACGGACGCATCTTTAAGCGGCAGCAGTACAGAAACAATTTTGAAAACAACGCCCGCCCAGGCGCGTCAGCGTGTGGAAGATCTGCTGTCGTCGGTGGGAATTGAGGGCATGGCAATAGACCGCGTGGAGCTGTGCAGCAATCTTGTGAAGGCCGACTACGCCCCGCAGACCATAGGCGGAACAAAAAAAGAACAGCCGGAGGAACGGCATGCCTATGTCTTCCGATTGCTGCGGCGGTTGAACGGGGTTTCCGTAGAGAGTAAATTTGATTATTCATCCTCTTCGGTGGACGGTTCGAGTTATGGCCGGGACTGGTGGTATGAAATGCTGGAAATCGCGGTAGACGATGAAGGGATACTGTCTTTTGAATGGTGGGGTCCGCTGGATGTTGGGGAAATTCTCACCGAGAACGCAGCCCTTCTCCCATTTTCTGAAATAGACCGCATCTTTCAGCGCATGATGCTCGTTCAGAAAGAGCCCGTTGCCAAACGGGAAAATATGAAAAGCCTGCGCTATGATGTGAGCCGGGTAGAGTTGTGCCTATGGCGCATTATAGACAAAAACTCCTTTACCGATGGAATTCTCGTGCCTGTTTGGAATTTTTACTGCGCAGAAACGCTTGTCGAAACGGACGGATATGTTCGTAACCTTGATAGTTCCTATCATCCTGACATTACCATAAACGCAGTGGATGGCTCGGTGATCGATGTTTTCAAGGGCTACTAAGGAGACAATTATGAAAAGATATATAGCGATTCTTCTTATCACAGTCATGGCAATTGGCGCTGCCGCCTGCCAGAAAACGCCGGAGAGCCCGATAGTAATAGGCAAAGACTATGAAACTATGATCGAGCAGGCAATGACTTCTGATGAGAGTACCGATGAAAAAGCCCTGAAGGATGCAGTGCAGGCTCCTGATAACTTTGTATTTAACTATTCAAGCGATAGCTTATCCATTTCTTCTAATGTGCAGCTCAACCTGCCTGAAGTGCCGAAGGTATCTATTTTTCAGGCAGAACCAAGGGATTTCACGCTTGAACAGGCATTAACGCTGGTTGATAAGCTAATGATAGATGCACAAGAACTTATTCAAAACAGGAACGCACTCACAAAAGCAGAGTTGGAATCGCTTATTATTCAGCTTAAACAGCGAAAAACTCTGCCTGAATATAGCTCCGAGGAGGATCAGGATACTATCGAATCGGCAATTAAATATTATACCGAGCTTACGCCCGATGCGCCGGATAAAGTTGAAAAAACACCGTTTGACAGAACCTTTCAAACGTATGATATAACCGATGGGAAAGGACGTATTGCCGGACAATATGATTACATAGAGGTGTGGGATGCCGGAAGCGATATTCAGCATCGGCTATATCTTAGCAATAGCGATACCTTAACCGCTGACATCTCCATCCCGGACGAGGGCGGCGGTTCATGGTATTTACATCGTCCCATAGCAACTGTGTCGTTTTTCGCTGAAGGCACAGATAACATCTTTGGGTTATATGGCGCTGCTGTTATCAGCGATTTTTCCGTAATCCCCGAAGGTTGCAAGCTCAAAAAAAGTCCTGCCGATGCAAAAAATGATGCAGAGGATCTGCTGCATAGCATTGGCTGTGATGAATATCAACTGGGCGGCATGATGTTGATAAACAACTCCAACAAAGATAAAAAAGAAGCTTCCCAATGGGCGTATGAATTGTTCTATTTTCCATCGTATGATGGGATCAGCCTTGCACCGACTATTGATAGTGTAGACGAGGAAGCCTTTCAGACTCCCATAAATTATGAAAAGATAAAAATAAGGATCAACGATTCCGGCATTCAGAGCTTTACATGGGATGCGCCATATAAAATAGCAAGCGTTAAAGTGGATAATTCACACTTGCTTGCGTTTGAAGATATTCAAGACATTTTTTCAAAAATGATGTTGGTTAAGTATGAACCAATGGCAAAGCTCGTAAATTCTCAGGAGCCGCTAAATATAGAAATTACTAAAGCGGGCCTCTACTATGTACTGATTCAGCAGCAAAATGACGCAAGCAACACGCTGCTCGTGCCGGTTTGGGCATTTTACGGATACAGGAGTTGGGACTGGATTGAAGAACAGGGAATAAAGTACGGGCTATATGAACAACCGATATTGATGATAAACGCCATCGACGGCAGCATAATCGATTTGGCAAGGGGCTACTGAGGAGGTAATTATGAAAAGATATATAGCAATTCTGCTTTGCATGGCTGTGGCAATTGGCGCTGCCGCCTGCCAGCCCACACCTGAGCAGCCCGCCATCACGGAAAAACAGAATACGGGCAGCTTTTTGGAGCTGGCCGGCATGCAGGAAAACGGCAAGCATTTTAGGGATATGGATATTCCCGACGGCAAGTATGTGTTTAGCACAACAGGGCTCGGCGGAAGGCTGAGTATAGACGTGTCGGCAGAAATAGACCGGCCCGATGTGGACAGCATAGCCATCTATCGGGTAAAGGCGGGCGGTTTCACGCAGGACGTAGTATCAAAGGCGTTTAACTGCCTGTTCGGCGGCAAAAGGGTGTATGCAGCTTACGATGCATCGGTCGATGAGCTCATCCCTTCCGACGGTACTCTATCCGCACAAAGGATAGAAGGCTTCGGCGACCGTTTGGTTTTAGACGCCGATGCGCCGGACAACTCAACGGAGCCAAAGGATTTATACTGGAATATGTATGTTATGACGCCGAAAGCCGGTGCCGAGAACAGCAGCGGCCTCGGCTGCCTGATGCAGTTCGACTACCACACGAGAATAAAGCCCATACCGGCTTATAATGAACAAAATTGCATCAGGATAAGCTCAAATGGCGATACAAGCCCCGAAGCATTGGACAATATCGGATTTGGCCTTGCGGAAGCGAAGAAAAGGTGCGACGGGTTCTTTGAGGCGATAGGGCTGGCCGGTGAATATGGCCTGGGATATTCTTTTTTGGTGGACGATACCGGCATGGGAATATACAGCGGGGACGGCAGGAAGCTGGGGGCGCCGGCGGAAAACTACGCATACAGGCTATATTATACCCGGGTCGTCAATGGCGTAAAGTGCCTTGTGAACGAGGGCAAGAGCATCGACGACATGTCCGACGGCATTCCCTGGCCCTATGAAACGGTGTGCTTTACTGTGGACCGCAGAGGGCTGCAGCTTTGCTGGGAATCTCCGCTGGAAATAATAGATACCGTGCATACCGATCCGGTGTTAAAGCCGTTCTCCGAAATATTGAATACATTTGAATCCATGATGAAGATCAAGTTCGAAGACGTTACAAACCGCATGACCGACGGCACCGGTAGGATGGATATAACCATTGATACGATGCAGCTGGGCCTCGTAAGGGTGCGCGAAAAGGATGGCGACGGCCTTACTGGGTTGTTAGTACCTGCATGGATATTTTACGGAAACAACAGGATAATCTCGGAGGATGGATTCACTCGATACGATTACAGCGACGGCTCGGCATCCTCCTGGAATAAGGAACCCTTCCCCATACTTATTATCAACGCCATCGACGGCAGCATAACCGATTTGGCAAGGGGCTACTGAGGAGGTAATTATGAAAAGATATATAGCAATTCTGCTTTGCATGGCTGTGGCGGCGGGCGCTGCCGCCTGCCAGAAAACGCCGGAGAGCCCAATAGTGGTTGGAAAAAATGCAGAAAATTTGATCGGGCAGGCGACGGGCGATGAAGGAGCAACACCATTGCCGCTTCAGGAGCAACTGTCCGCACCGGACATGATGGACGTCACGGTGGAGGAAGATAATTTTACAATCCTTGCGCATGCAGCCGTCCGTCTGCCTGAAACCGACGCCATTCCCATGATTACTGTAAAGGCGGGCTACTTTTCGCAGGAACTGATAAACAGGCTGTGGGATTTACTCATAGGAGATAACCCCATGTACAAGCCACGCACAGAGGCCGACAGGACGAAAACAGAACTTGAGCAGGCGATCCTCACCCTTCAGGGCGATATGGAACGAATTGAACAGAACGAGTATTACGAGGAGAACAAGGCCCTGCGGGAGGCTGAGCTTGCGCATTTGCAGGAACTGTACAGCACGGCACCGGATGCCTATGAGCCGACGGTCGTTACACCGGAAATCGAGCAATATATGGATTCCGGAAATCCGTCAAGATGCTTTATGGGTGTGGATGCAACAGATAACGCCGGAACCGTCTTCCGTGTTTCCAACGAGTCGTGGTACGAAGCGCTTGGGAAAGGGGGTATCCAAAATAGCACGTTTGTCTATCGAACGCCGGGATACAACGGTATTGTGCAAGGAAAAGCCAGCACAAAGGAATTAAAAGAGAACGATACGCTCGACAATGCGGAGTATACAGGCTTGTCCATGCTGCCCAAACAGGCAGCGGAGATCGTGCGACAGTTTGTATCAGAGTTGAACATCCCGATGCGGGTGGAGCGCATTGCGCTATATGATAACACCGCAACGGAAGGGGACGTGACGAAGGGCACGTCAGACTGGTGCTATCTCATCACCTGTCAGCGTATGGTGGAGCAATATGCGTGCGCGGCAATATTCGGCTATTCGGGAACCCCGGGCAGCGACAGCGAGTTTGGCTCAGCATGGGTCTATGAGCGGCTGGTGTTTCTCGTAAATGACAGAGGAATTGTATATGCTGAATGGGACTCCCCGTTGGAAATCGGCGATATCAAGGTGGATTCCTGCAAGCTGTTGCCATTTCACGAAATACAGCCGATATTTGAAAAGATGATGCGTGTGATCTGGCAATACCAGTCCCAGGATTACCAGAACCTCACCTGCAATATCACGGAAGCCAGGCTGGAACTGATGCGTGTGTTTGAGCAGGGTTCTGCGGAAAACGGGCTGCTGATCCCCGTCTGGAACTTCTATGGCACGCGGCAGCGAACTTTTACAAATGGTGAGACAGACGAAACGATCCCCGGCGTCATGCTTTCCGTCAACGCCGTTTCAGGGGCTGTGATAGATTCTGCCAAGGGCTACTAAGGAGGCAATTATGAAAAGATATATAGCGATTCTGCTTTGCATGGTTGTGGCGGCGGGCGTTGCCGCATGCCAGAAAACGCCGGAGAGCCCGATAGTGATAGGAAAAAACTTAGACAGATTACTTGAAAAAGCTCAGGGCACGGAAAATATGTCTGAAAAAACCACGCAACCGCGTACCGAAACCTCTGAGTATGAAACCAATATTTTCATAATGAATCTTGGAATACCACAAAATCTGAAACTTGAGTCCATTAGTGCAAAAGGCAAACTGCTCGTACATACGGATGCTTCGATAATCCTTCCGCAAGCCGATAAAATGCCCATTGCACGGGTAAAAATGTCCCGCTTGGCAAATGATACGGTAAAGCGCCTTGTTGAAGTATTGTTTGAGGGTGCTAGGCCTGTCTCTGACGATCTTAGCCTGTTGCCACAAAAATACTACGATAATATCATTGAAGACCTTACGACCAATGTAAATAACGATACCTGGTTCGGTGAACGATATTTGGAACAAGCGGAATATGATGCTTCGCTTGCCGATGCCATGCAAAGTCTTGAAAATGCTCCGTCCCAGGCAACGTATGAGCCGCTCCAATACCAGTTTGACAATCCCGCTGAGGATGGCAAATATGTTCACTATTATGCGCTCCGAGATGATGGCAGATTGTCAAGAATCAATGTTTATACCGAGTCCGGTTCTGCGCGATTGGAGTATTATAGAAATCTTGATGACAGTTGTCTTGACATTTTATTAAACCGTGCGATTCCCTCGCCTGATAGCAGCAGCGTGGAATCTCTGCCTTTACATACAACTCAGGCAGAGGCATTAGATATGGCGGAAACTTCCCTACAAAAAATGGGGCTTAACGGCTTTACATGTACTGGAATGAGAAAACATGTAGCAGAAAATATTTGTCCAACCGGCGTTTACGAATTCATGTTTACGAGAGAAATCAATGGTGTAGCAGTTACTTATACCGATGACGGAGGCGGTGACAGGAAAATACGGTATGAGGATGAGCAATTTGCAAAGCCGTGGCTATATGAAAGAATCCGCGTTTTCATAGATGATAATGGAATTGCTATGTTTGAGTATCGTTCACCGCATGAACTGACAGATATAGAGGCAGAGGGCGCAAGGCTACTACCGTTTTCATCAGTCCAAGCAATATTTGAGGAAATGATTGTCATTGTTGATAACGAATATGATATGTCTGACGAAGAATGGACTTGCGAATATTTTATCGACCATGTAACTTTAGGGCTGATGCGGCTAACTGAAAGAAATGTCGGTTCACAAGGTTTACTTGTTCCTGTGTGGGACTTTTTCGGACATTCGGTTGACAGCTATGGCATCCAACGTGGAACAAGCGGTTATACAAGTCTACTTACTATAAATGCGATTGATGGCAGCATCATTGATAGATTCGCAGGATATTGATACTATGCAAGCGTTGGGAAGGCATGACCGCATGGGAACCCGCCATGTCTGCTTTCTCTTTGCCACAAACAGCCTGAAATTACAATTCGATTACATTTTGCTGCGGACTTGTTTACCGCGCACACCCGATAATAGGAGCATGAGGAAGAAAGGAGGTGCGATCCGTGCGGACGGTGGCTTCAAATCTCAGGCAGGCGGTGGGCTCGTGGGGCTTTTTGCTCTCCCTCGCGGGCGCGGCGCTCATTCCGCTCCTTTCCTCAGTTCAGGGGATACTGGCGGGGTTCCGTTCGGCGGAGCTGCTTTCCCCCGGCTTCCACAGCGACCTTATCATGGGCGCGCTGTCGTCCGACGCCATGGCGCTGGCCCTGCCCATACTCGCCGCGCTGCCGTATACCGCGTCCTTCATTGACGATGTTAAGAGCGGCTTCATAAAGGAATACCTGCCCCGCACTACCGTGCCGCGGTATATCGCGGGGAAGGCCGTGGGCTGCGCCGTTTCCGGCGGGCTGACGCTGGCATTGGGGATATTCATAGCCTACAGCTTTGCCGCGCTCATGTTCCTGCCCATGGAGGCCTACCCTAAGGCCGGAGAAACCGTGCCGAATTACTTTGGCAATCTAATGGAGACTGCGCTCATGTTCTTCGCATCGGGGGCCTTTTGGTCGCTGACGGGCATGACCTTTGCCGCGCTTACCGACAGCAAATACATGGCATACGCCTCGCCCTTCGTGCTGTTCTATCTGCTCATAATACTGTATGAGCGGTACTTCGATAAGATCTTCGTGCTGTACCCCCGGGAATGGCTCAGCCCGTCCTCAAGGTGGGTGTTCGGCAGAATAGGCGTGGCTGTGCTGCTCATAGAGTTCAGCCTGCTGATGGCGCTGGCCTTTGCGTTCGCCGCGAAAAGGAGGCTGGAGAGGATATGAAGCCGAAACAGATTTTTGCCGTGACCCGGTATAACTTCCGCCGCTGGCACAAAAACCCAAGAATAGTTATCACCTTCTGCCTTGCGTTCGTGCTTTGCTTCCTGCTGTCCGACAAGGCGGTGAAGTTCGCCAAGGAGTACGAAACCACAATGCAGCTTGTGGAGGCCTTCGTGTGGACGTTCGGGGACAGCAACTCAATACTTCTTTCCTCGCTGTTATTGCTGCTGCTCTTTGCGGACATGCCGTTCATATCAAGCGCCACGCCCTTTTACCTTATGCGCATAGACCGCAAGACCTGGCTCATGGGGCAGGCGGCGTATATCGCCTTGGCCACGCTTATCTACCTTGCGTTCATACTGATTTCCACCTCCCTGGTCTGTATGCGGCAGAGCTTCATAGGGGATATGTGGAGCGAGACCGCCGCCATCCTCGGCTACTCCGGCGCGGGGCAAAAGGTGGCCCTGCCCGCGCTGGTGAAAACCCTTGAAATGAGCCGCCCGTATGAATGCATGGCGACCATATTCCTGCTGATGCTGCTTTACACCCTGCTCATGGTGTTCGTCATGCTCTTATTCAACTTAAGGCGCGGGCAGCTTGCGGGGATAGCCGCCGTGTTCACGTTCAGCCTGTCCGGGTTTTTACTCAACCCCCAGACCATAAAGGCTATATTCAAACTGCCGGATGCGCTCATGTACAAGGCCAACGTTGCGGTGGGCTGGCTTTCGCCGCTGAATCAGGCCACATATCACATGCACAACTTCGGCTACGATCTGCTGCCAAGGCTCTGGCAGACGTATCTTATATTCACAATGCTCATCGCCCTGTGCTTTTTCCTTTCCCTTCGGGCGGTGCGGAATTACAACTTTAACTTTGGCGGTACTGAAGCATGAACATTATTTCGGTCAAAAACCTATCCAAGGACTTCGGGCAGGAGCGGGTGCTGCACAGCGTCACCCGCGATTTTGAAAAGGGAAAGATCCACGGCATAGTGGGCAACAACGGCAGCGGCAAAACCGTGCTTATGAAGTGTATATGCGGCTTTCTCATCCCCACCGAGGGCGAAGTCATAGTCAACGGCAAGCGGGTGGGCAAAGACGTGGACTTCCCGCCCGGCCTCGGCCTGATAATCGAAACGCCGGGATTTCTGCCCAATATGACCGGCGTGAAGAACCTTGAGATATTGGCTTCGCTGAATAAAAAGATAGGGCTTCGTGAGATAGCCGCCGCAATACGCCGCGTGGGGCTCGACCCGCTGATGAAAAAGCCCGTCGGCAAATACAGCCTCGGTATGCGGCAAAGGTTGGGCATAGCCCAGGCCATAATGGAGGATCCTGCGCTGCTCATTTTAGACGAACCGCTCAATGGCTTGGACAAGCACGGCGTTCGGGAGATGCGGCAGCTCATAAAGGGGCTCAAGGAGCAGGGCAAGACCATACTGCTTGCCAGCCATAATCAGGGGGATATAGACGAGCTTTGCGATACCGTGTGCGAGATGGACGCGGGAGTTATGACCATGATACGGGAGGAAAGTATATGAACCGATTATTCGCGGCGCTGATGGCTATATTGCTGCTTGCGCTGCCCATCGCCGCTTTTGCTGAGGGAACGGAAACGCCGCCCGCAGAGACACAAGCGCCTGTAACTACGCCTGAACCCACGCCGGAGCCTACCCCGGTGGCGGACAAGCTGATAATAGACAGCTGGAACCTGTACGACGGCATGGATAAAACATACCAGCAGGGCTATGTGCCCCGCATAGTGAACGGCTGCTGCTACATTATATTTCCGCTTATAGGCGAAACCTATGATGGCAAGGTGACTGTAACCGCCGACCTCGGCACGACGGCGGACAGCCCCTTCGTATTCGGCAACTATTCCCAGACCGCTGCCGGCTGGGGGCGGTATGTGTTCATGTTTGAAATACCGCTTGTAAAGGGGCGGATAAACGGCTCATATCCCGTCACGCTGAAGGCGGACTACCTCGACGTGCTGGGGCAGCAGAAGCAGCAGAGCTTCACCGTGTTCGTGACGGTTGCAGACGGCAAAAAGCCCAAGGACCCCGACGCCAAAGAGGCAGCCGAAAAGCCGGAGCTTTTCATATCCGCCTGCGAGATAACGCCCGATACCGTCGGCGGGGATGGGGAGTTTTCCGTGAATGTCAAAATAGACAACATAGGCAGCATACGCGCAAGAAGCGTCAGGCTTACATACGGCAGCGAAGCCGAGGGCATACTGCCCTACGACACCAACAACGCTATATTGCTTGAAAATATAGCGTCGGAGGAAAGTGCCGAGGCCGCGTTCAAAATGAGGACCACAAAGGACGTAATAGCGGGGAGCAGGGCGTTTTTCATAACTCTGGATTACGTCGATCTTTACGGCGGGGTATACACCGCCACGCGGCAGTTCCTCGTGAACGTCACCCAGCCCGCGGAAATGACATACGACGCCATATCCCTGCCCAAGAGCGTCACCGCGGGCGAGACCTTCACCCTGCCCGCCAACGTGTTCAACGTTGGCAAAAGCCCGCTCAGGAACGTCACCGTGAACCTGACCGGCGCGGGGCTTTTCCCCACGTCAAGCGTGTTTTTAGGGGACATTCAGCCGGGGCAGGCGGGCTACGGGGAGATGAAGGTGTTCGTGGGTATGCTCTCCATGACGGAAGGCTACACCGAAAGCTACGGCAAAACAAGCGCCGTCTACACCGTTACATACACCGACGACGCGGGCGAAACCCACACCGCCGAGCAGCAGCTTTCCACCGAGATAAAGCAGCCGGTGATCGCCGGAGAAAAGACCGACGCCGAGAAAAAGGCCGAGGAGGAGCAGAAGCGCGCCATGAGCCAATGGTGGATAAGCGCCCTTGCGGCCTTCGCGGCTATCGCGATAATCGTCGCGGTAATTGTGGTAAGCAGGTTTGCAAGGATGATGAGGATGAAATAGCCGTATGGCGGTGTCGGTTATTAGTATATAAAAAATACGCTTACGGCGACAGATTTTCCCGCGTCAGCGTGTCTTATATATAGCGAAAAAGGAGGTGGTTCCATTGAAGGAATAAAAAAGCCCTTGCAAGTCATGAGTTGGACAAGCTCATAGCTGAAAGGGCGATGCCGGTTTGCAAGGGTATGGCTAAATTGTATCCCATGATCTACAAAAACGTAAATACCGTATTTGAAAGGATACTAAAATGAGAAAAATAATAGCTTTCCTTATTGCTGCAGTTTTGATTTTTTCAATGTCATCCGTTGCATTTGCCGGATACCATGAATACTCCGGCGGTGCAAATAACTACTTTGATACCAGATCACTGGATAGGGTTGGTACTTCTTGGAGCTACGCGCGAGACGAATGCACAAGTAGTGCAACTGAAAGAGACAGTCCTTACGCCTCTCCGCATAAATCAAAGGTCGTAAGTGGCAGTACAGCGCTCAGCAACGAATTAACCGTATGGGGCGGCGACAGTGTTACTTTAACTTTTAAAAGCGGAGCCAATAATTACTCTTCTGCTAAGTTAAGGCTGTCTGCTATTTCGTCTTATGGTTACTTTTACGCCGTAGGCAAGTTTTATGCCGCTTAATATACCTGCTGACTTCCGACATTTATGAAAGGAGAACAAACAATGTGCACAGCCATACGGTGATTTGCATTGCTGGCATATTGAAAAATAGATGAAAAAGAAGATTGTATGGTTCGTATTGACGATAAATATACTGTTAATATTTTCTGCCTGCCAGCCAACGCCCAGCAGTTCGCCCATCATTGGCGAACAGGACGGAAAGGATAATTTAATAATTAGCGGACAAGGATCAGGCGGCAAAAAGGGTGAAAAGGCCAGTGCAGACCGTTTCCCGCAAAAATATAATGATCAGATCGACCTCCCGAAAGTCAATATGATTATTCGCTACGATGCGGATATCAGCGCAGAGGGAATTGAAGGAGCATCCATATATACTGTGCAAAGGCTTAAACGTTCAGACGATGAGAATATCAGACTCGTTGATATGTTCTCACAGGGCGCAAGCCTATATGAGTATGCTCAGGCGAACAAAGCATATTGGGCAAATGTACTGATAAAGCTTAAGCAGAAAAGCGCAAACGGGGATTATGACGAACAATTTGATGTGAACTCGGTCGTTCGTGAAATCGAGGAGAAAATCAAGAACTCACCTGAGTCCACAGGAAGGACAGCATTCGGCTGGGAAAATCATGACCAAAATGAACTGTGTATAGTGGACTTTGAGAATGACGGAGGATGGGAGCAAGCCCAGTTTGAGAGGAACGGAAATTACTTTTACTATGCAAAATATCCTGATTCCGTATTGCAGGCGGAGAGTATGGTTCAAGCCGGAGATGCCATAAGCGGCGAACCCGCCGGAACCACCATATCGGTAACGGTATCCGAAAAGGCCGCGGCAGACCAGGCGGATAAATTGGTAAATGATATTTGCGGCGGGTCGTATAGCCGCACCGATTCCAAAGCAAGACTTGTCACGCCATATACGGGGGAAATAATCACTAATGGCTGGCTTTTCACATACGCAAAAAGGATAGGAGGGCTAACGGCCTATTTGATAGGCAGGGATTGCAGGATAAACAACGGCGTTTCCCCAGCGTTGGTTGCACCGTGGGAAAGCGAGCTGATAGAGGTTTTCGTTGATGAGACAGGCGTTGCTGTATTTGATTGGCAAGGAGCGGTCGAGGAAATCGGAAAAAGCGACAGTGGGAGCTTGGTAGGGCTTGACGAGTTGATATCTATCGTTACCAATCAAATGAAATACTGCCATGCAAATAAAGGCAATCCTGAGCATCAATGCGTAATAACAATAAACAAAATATGTTTGGGAACCGGCTTGTTGGCATCGGCTAATACAAATCAAGAGCAGGGACAATATACCCCATCGTGGTATGTATTCTATGATCTGCAAATAGACGGCATCCCGGAGCTCTATTTTGAAGATTGTATGGTGTTTTCGGCCATTGACGGCAGATATGTTGAGCCTCGAATGACAACACGGCAGTTAATGGAGATGCAATGAACTTGGAAAGCAGGATATGAATCGGTTATTAGCGAGTATCAATAAAGCATAAGCTGGGGCGCATGCTTGCGTATGCGCCCGAAGTCCTGCCTTTTGGCAAAGGAGACAAGGAGATGAGTAAATGAAGAAGGCCATATACCTTTTAAGCGTCTTTTTTTGCATTATTGCTATATCTGCCTGCCAGCCCACGCCGGAAAGCAGCATTGTTGTCGGCAGCGAGCCGAACTATACAAGCGCGGATGCCAAATGCACGATTGGCGAGTTGATCATTCCTGAAATTTGGATTGAAAAAGATATGGAAACATCAAAAAAATACCGCATTTCGGCTGATGCATGTATAGAAGTTCCTCACATTACCGAATGTCGCAATATAATCGTTAAACGTGCCCCGTTTGATAGCACAAAGATAGAAAAAATAGCTAAATTATTCGTTGAAGATATGTCGCAGATATATATGCGAGATATTAACCTTACGAAACAGGAAATTTTAGAGATGATCATTGCTTATGAGCGTCAACTTGCCCAAAAATCAGAAGAAAGAGACATGTCGTCAGCAGAGATAAATACTATTCTGAACGATTTGTACTCAAGGCTTGAAACTGCCCCGGAAACCAAGCAGCAAGGAATCCTTAGTTTTAATTCTAAATCAGAGGGTGATGAGTATATAGGTGAGTTTTTGCTGAATAACAGGAAAACTATCATTTTCGGAATAATGAACGGGATGTCGTTATATATAGCGCCCGGCGGGGTAACGCAATATGAGGGATTGGATTGGGGCGATGGAATACTTAAAATCGACGATATAGGCATAAGCGAACAGGAGGCCACCGATATAGCGGAATTATTCGTCAGCAGTCTGCCATGCGACAATATGGCGTTAATCGATACAAAAAAAGCACAGCTTGTAGAACCAAGCAATGAATATATAATACCGCTTTATGTGATGGTATACGGCAAAACAAACAATGGATTATCAATAGTTGACGTGGGCACGGGTTATACTGTATACCCTACTACTGCGGCTTCTGAATATGCTGCGCCATGGCCCCAGGATATTATCCTGGTATATGTCAGCCGCGATGGGGTCATAGGGTGTGAGTGGAACGGCGCAAGCGAAATAGACTACGTTGATAAATCCGAATGCGAGCTAATACCATTTTCACAAGTACAGACTCGGATAAGAGAGCAGATGAAATATCGCTATTCCTATTTAGAGGATGAAAAATACGCCCGTATTGATCCGATTGATATATGCATTGACAAAATAAAATTTGGCTATTGCATTACAGGAGTAAAAGGAAACGCCGAAAGAGCCCGGCTTGTGCCGGCATGGTATGTTTTGTATAGGGAGTTTGCAGAGGAAAACGGTGAAGGAACCGAGGCCGTCATGGTTCTGAATGCAGAAACAGGCGCATTGATGGATCCGAGAATCGTAAGTGCCGATAACTCAACCGCGGAATAAGCAAATGGATAAATAATAATCCCAGCAAAGGAGCAACACCCCCATGTCCCATACCCTTACCGCCAGCTTGAAGCAGGCTCTTTTAAGCCTTGGCTTCTTAATCGCCTTTACGGGCGTCGTCGTGGTGCTTTTGTTAGCGGCTTTTGAGGATATGCAGCACTTTTCATTGAAAGAGGAGATTAAGATGAAAAAAATTATAAGCACACTATGGTTGGTCGTAAGTTGTATATTATTATGCGCCTGTCAGCCCACGCCGGAGGCGTCTGTAATAATAGTTGGCGACGATAGTAAATACCTCGAACCCGCTTCTCAAGGCGGCAATCCGCTTACCGATGATCTCCCCGAAAGGTATGAGGGCATAATAGACGTAGGAAATAAAAATGTAAAAATCAAAATCGATGCTTCTGTAATAGCCCCTGTATTGGAGCGGTATGCCGTTTTTTCCGCAAGGCCGGAGTTTCTTTCCCAGGCTATGGTAGATAAGGCAAGGGCGGCGCTTATTGGCGATAAAACCATGTACGATCCGCTGTCCGTTACCGACCTTACACAGGAAGAAGTGCTTATTCGCCTGAGTTCATATAAACAGGCGCAGGCGGAGCTGCAAGGCAGAAATGAAAGCAGCCCATATATAGATGATATGATAGCTTTCTATGAGGAAAAGCTGAAAGCAGCCCCAGTGACTATTGATAGAACGGTTAATGACGGAAAATTCGGCGATAAACGATCCGTCGCCGAGCAAAAATCCGATTCGCCGCCGGTTCCTACGCTTCTGCCTCCCGGCAACGACTATAACCGGATAACGGCCTCTGTCGATCTTGGGAATGAAACCCTTGCAACGTTTTCCGCTTACCGCTCGGACAGCGGCAAGTTGAGCTATATACGTTTAGAAAATGCGGGTACGGCATATCTTGCAAAGCAATATAGGGTAAACAGGGCGGACATAGAGGAGCTGAGTACCACTTTTTCTAAGGCTAAGAGCATGGCGCAGGAGGTTATAAAAAATATCGGGCTTGACTATATGGAGGCTTTTGCAGAGCTGTCCGTAACGGCAGTAAACCCCGTGGAAGGCCGGAATAGCCATGACTGCTACTTGTTTATATTTACAAGGGGATTTAACGGCCTGCCTGCCATGTACCATAAGCCCATGCTGGCGTGTGGCGAGGCTTCCGCCGCTTATGCCGAGCCTTGGGCGGACGAGTACGCCGCCGTTACCATTGATGATGCCGGAATAGTGTATTTCACATGGGAATCGCCCACAACGGTAAAAACGGTGAACGAAAGCGTGGCCTTGCTGTCCTTTGACATGATTATGGAATTTCTTGCACAGCATTGCAGATCCTCCCTTTCATGGATAGATGAATCCATAAAGTCGATCAGCGTCGAAATAACTCAGATACGCCTATGCATGGCGAAAATCAGCACGGGCGCAGACGAATACCTGTACGTTCCCGCATGGGATTTTATCGGCATTTCCCAAAGCAACATGGCCGACGGGACAACGGCAACGGAAAATAGCGCAGAACAGAGCTATTTCACCATCAACGCCATCGACGGCAGTATCATCGATTTGACGAGGGGCTACTAAGGTGGCAATTATGAAAAGATACATGGCAATTCTGCTCTGCACGGTTATGGCGATTGGTTTTGTTGCCTGCCAGCCCACGCCCGAAAAGGAGATAGTGGTGCATAAGGCGGCGGAACAATTAGAAGCTACACTTGTTGAAAGCGATGATATGGAAACTGACAGCACCTTTATTTGCCCAAGTAAGTTGAATGAAGAAATACAAATGCCACATTTCAAGTTTGTGGCGGATACGGATATTGAAATAGGCCAAGCGGAAGGCTTTTATGTGTATGAAGCGACGCAAGACAGGTTTGGCCAAACCCGCATGGATGAAATAGTTTCGTACTTTTCCAAAGACCTCATCGGAGCGCGCTCCGGTGAAATCACGAAAGAAGATTTGGAAGAACTCATAGTCATTCTAAAAAGAGGAATGCCGAAAAAACAGCAAGACGGCTCCGTTCTGTATGAGCCATCTGCCGATAGCGCAGAAATAATCGAAAGCTTATCCGAAGAATTGCGAAATGCACCTAACGAGGAATATATTCCCATTGCTGATTATGACCCGACTTTCCCATGCAATGTGGTTTTCAAAAACAGTTTGGAACAAAATGTTTATGTGTTTGCCGATGAAAATCAAATAGAAATTTTCCCGAAGAACGCCGGAACCATACAACTACAATCATGGATAATAAAGAACGGCGGTTGGGACGGAGAAGGTCCTGTTGTACTGGAACCCGTTTTATCCGAAGAAGAAGCGTTGACAATATCAAAAAACGTATTGAATGATTTGAAAATTGAAGGCTTTGAAGCGGCACATATTGAAGCGGCGCGTATGTTGGATGGATTCTTTGGCTATGCTACGGTCTCGGTGGGCTACCAAATAACTTTTTGCCGTGCAATCGATGGGCAAATTCCGTTTGACAGCAGCATATTGACCCCGGGGGTTTTGGGGTTTGAGGATGAAGCGGACTATATCAAACCATGGCCGCAGGAAAGAATTGTGCTTATGGTGGATCAGGAGGGAATCCGTTTCTTTCATTGGGAGTATCCCGTTATTATAACGAATAAGTTAGAAAGCAACATGAAGCCTCTATCATTTGAGGCGGTATGGCAGCACGCGAAAGACCTGCTTATTCTTGGTTCCTCATGGGTAGCCGATGCTACCACAGTCGAGGATAGACATGTTACGCGAATTATGCTCACAAACTGCATGGTTCGCTCTACAAAGGAAAGGAACAAGGTTTTCCTCATTCCGACATGGCTGTTCATCGTGCAAAAAGAGAGCGCCTTGGACGGGCATATTTTACCATCCTATATAGCAATCAATGCGTTAGATGGATCCCGTGTTGAAATGCACAATAATTTTTCCTAAGAAATATATTGAATGGGAAAGATAGCCTCTTTATGCCGGCGTGTTCAACATATTGATCTGATCTGGCGGAGCAAAAAGTGACAGGCAACCGAAAAAAGGCAAACGGTTTTTAATCTGTCCTTTTGCATACTTTTTTCTGTTATTTTCTTGCAGTAATTAGGAGTTCGCAAAATGCTAGATGCCCGCGAATCGTCTGCCGAATATGCCGAGGATCGTATAGAGCGCACTGCCGGCCTTTGCGGGTATTGCCATTATTGCTGCGCTTATTGTGGTCGGTAGGTTTACCCGGATGGTGAAAATGAAGTAGACCCGTGGGTCGCAGCAGATATTTACTGTATGGCGAGTAGTCTTATTGCTTAAAGGGCTAAGACACGGCAAACAAGAATCATTGCTGTATATTATCAAAAATGTGCGAATGGCAGGTGTTTTGTGGACTGCTATATTAATGCTTTTCTATCCACCTCAACAGTTTACTGGTTAATGCCGGAATTACTGTTGGGTTTCTTAGGATGGTAATCGAGTCCGTATCGTACACGGGTAAGATTAGACAGCCGGTTGAAGAACCAATAGCATCAACTGAATATCACAAACGGAGCATGATGGTATCAATAAGAACCAAGCATGCTCCTTTTATATCTATTCGGGCTCCTCCCGCCCCGTTTCAGCAACCTTTTCACCCACGACTGAAACGGAGGAAACATATGATAGTGATCAATCTCCGGATTTACTATCCGGTGTTATATAGGCAGGACGTTTTCTGCGAGGTTCCCGAGCAGGTAAAGCTGTTATTGGAAGAATTGAAGCGGCTTGAACATGCGCAGGATGAACGGCGCAGATACCACGGTGAGTGCTTAGCATTTATTGAGGCTGTTACCGATTTGGAGATGGAGCTGCCATCCTTGGAGGAAATATACATGAAAACGCAAAGGAATGAAGCTCTCTATAAAGCAATGCTGAAGCTGCCGGTCAAGCAGATGCGGCGGATATACGCGCATTTCTTTCTACGATTGAGCGAGACTGAGATTGCTCGCGCTGAAAGAGTGAGCATCGCGGCGGTATCCGCTTCCATCGCACAAGGGCTTCGACATCTTAGACAGTACTTGAGCAAAGAGTGATAACGTACAGCGGGCGTTAGCATGGCAGTGCCGACGCCCGGTTTCTATTCGTAATACCGGGCAATCACGTTTTCAACCGGAACGAACGGATCGACCCAGAACCGGGAATCGATTGACGCATCTATATTGTCACCGAGTAAGTAAAGCATCCCGCAGGGTACTGTTTCAGGTCCCTTCCACGTCCACGCCGCCTCGCCTGCAACGGCCGCCACTCGTTTGACAAGCACTTTGCCGTCATGGCTGAACACTATTATGTCCCCCACATTCGGCTCAGAAGACCAATAGGCCATTCTGGCGGCTACAATGAAACTCCCCTGCCGGATTGTTGGCTCCATCGAGCTTGTAGGCACATACCCCAAAAAGAAAAAGACCCTGAACAGTGTCAGGGTCATAATACAGCATAGCGCAGGAATAGCCATGTGTTTTATAAAACGCTTCATACTTCCAGTTCCGCTGCAAAACGCATGAACTTTACATCGAGTCTGAGTGCTTTACGGGCTTTAGAAATCCAAGCAGTGACATTGTTCGCATTCGTTCCATACATTTCTCCAATCTCACGGCAGGTGAAGCCTTCGCTCATGAATATCATCGCATCTATGCCTTTACGGGTAACGCCTTTGAGCCTATCCTGAGTTTCACGGAGGACTTTGCGAAGCTCGTGTGCTTCCGGAGTGTCCATGGGGACTACCGCAACTGGCTCGTTAGGGAAATCGCTCTGTTTCTCCCTTTTGCGGCGATATGTGGCGCGTGCAAGCGCATTGTAGATCCGGTTGCGTATCGCTACAAAGGCATAGGTCGAAAACACGGCGCGCCCGGGTTGGTATTCGATCACAGCTTCGCATAAGGCAATGCATCCAATCTGGAAAAGGTCGTCATATGAATAAATGCCGGTTGAACCGGGGCTGCTCACGCAACGCGAAAGCACTGCTCTTACAAGCCCCAGGTTTCCTTCAACGATACGTTGTTGTTCAACAGTCAGCGTCATGCCGATTCACCTCCTATATTGATTTGTGGCCTCATGCGATTTTCATTGCTTTTGGCCTGTTGCCTATTTGCCAGAATTGCCTTGCTCTGCCGAATTACCTGCTCGCAGTAATACTCCCGAAGATACCCGATATGTGCCTGCGAACGAGGCGCTTGAATCATGCTTGCAAGCCACGCATAGGCTTGATCCTTTGTCATAACATTGGTCAGGTACAATCTGTTGAATGAGTCGTGCGCTTCCTTTCGCAGCTTTCTAAGCCTATGGTCGGCGAGGCTGCCCACAGGCTTGTTGGTCCCTTCATGGACGCGCACATAAGCGTCGCAGGCCGGATATCGGCTGCAAACGTAGAGTTTTGTATTCGCATGATTTTCTTTGTAGATACCATCCGCCGAGCGCAGAACAACAGGGCTGCCGCAGTAAGGGCAGCGCATTGCGCTCATACCCGGGATTCCTATAAAGGGGTTGTTCATCTTATTCTTCTTCAATATTCTCACCAACCTTTCTGTCGTCAACATCCACCTGAAGATGGATGAGTACAAAAAGCCGGAAAGCTGCCAAAACGACATACAGAGCCAAGGTGGCTGAAATAGTGGTGTCGCATCAGCCCATTGACTCTGTAATATGTTTGGTGCCTTCCGGCTATTCAATTCTCTGCTTGCGCCGTATGGATCGGCTCAATGCACCGTTCCGTAACTGCTCCATACCCTTCTGGGTATGTGTTGGCGGCCGGTCGACTTCGTCCGCGCAGAAAGCCTGAGCGCAAGCTTTTCTACACGGAAAGAGTAACATATTTTGCTCGCAAAGTCAAGCATAAAAAGCCAGAAAAGTGCCTGTTTTACTGGATATTTTGCTATCTCAGTTCTACGGAAAGCGAAGTCAGTTCTACAGCTTATTCGTCATCTTCATCGTCATATTCACGATGCTTTTTTACGATCCGTATGACGATAAGCCCTCCGATACATAGCACAGCCCCTCCGATGAATAGCACAAGTTGAAGAGTGGGGATGTTCTGTCGGAATTCATCTGCCGGCGTCTCAGATTCCATCTGTGGCTGTTTTGTCAGATCAGCGGTCGGGTGCTGTTCATTTTTATTTGCCGGTGCAGGCTCGCTCGGCTGCACCAGATCCGTAGCAGCATATATAGGGCCCTCTGTGGACTCGGCTGCTTGCACATTCGACTCCTGCAGCTCTGGTTTGGGCGGCGTCACTCTGGAATTGAGGCAAGACAATGTATAGGTGGAGCTGTCCGCAAGCTCAAGCGTTAGCACGCCATTATCGCCGACTATGATCGCTCCTGGGTACTTACCCATATCGGTCGAAAGTTCAAACTCCACACCGGCCCAGTTTGGGCCGAGCTGTAGTATCAGCTTGTCTGCGATCGTGGTCTTTGTGGGTTCTGCGTCTGGCGTGGCATACGCTACCTGCGTCCACGGCAGAATGCTAACAGCGCATACGATCAGCGCCATGGCCAGGATGAGCATCTTTTTCTTATAACGGGTCATACGAATTACCTCCTCAAATGAGTGAAGGCCGCCATGTAGACGGCCTCCCGCACAGGCTCTATCAGTTATGCTTCGCACGGCGCTTATCGACGGCCGGCTGCTTTTTGCGCAGCAGATACCACGCGCATCCACCGCCGCCGAGCACGCAGACCGCAAGCAGCGCAATGCCCCACCACGGGAAGCCGTCAACGCCGGTCTGGGCGGCGGGAGAGTTCTCCACAACGTGCGGTTCGGCCGGGTTTTGATAGGTTTCGTTGATCTCCACCGTGACCAGCTTGCCGTTGACCGCATAACCGCTGGGCGCTTTCAGCTCCTTGACGCTGTACTTGCCCCATGGCAGCTTGGTGAACTGCACGAGGCCGTTGTTGTCGGTGGTCAGGGTCGTGAGTAGCTTATCGGTGCTGTCGTAAAGACCGAACTGCGCGCCTGCGAGCAGCTTGTTGGTCTTGGCGTCCACCTTCTTGATCACGATGCTGGCAAAGGGATCCGTCACAATGAGCGTTCCGGCGACCACGCCCTTCTCGTCGATCTCGAACGCATACGCCGTAGGGTTGAGCGCATAGCCGCTGGGGGCTTTGGTCTCCTTGTAGGTGTACTTGCCGGCGGGCAGATACTTCACGGTCAGCTTGCCTTCCTTATCGGTCTTACCGTCGAACACCTTTTTGTTCTCGGCATTATAGACCTCATATGTGGCGTCGGCTACCGCCTTCTTGTCCGGGTCAAGCTTCGAGATAACGACCAGCGTGGGGACATTGACGAGTTTGGTATCGCCCGTGACCTTGCCCTCGGCGGTGATCTCAAAGGGGTACTCCTTGACCTGCAGCACATACCCGAGTGGGGCCTTGGTCTGCTTGAGGACATACTTGCCGGGCTTCATATAACGAATGGTCAGGTCGCCCTTCTCGCCGAGCGTACCGGACTGCACTTGCTTGCCTTCCGCGTCCACGATATTGATCGTGCCGCCGGGAAGCAGCTTCTCGGTCTTATCGTCCAGCACCTCCACATCGGTCACCAGAACCAGTGTGGGCTCGTTTGGTATCTCGGTCGTGCCGTTCACAGTGCCGTCGTCAGCCTTGGTAAAGCTCCATGTCTTGTCCGGCAGCTGATAGCCCGCCGTCACCTTGGTTTGGGTGATGGTGTACTGCCCAGGATACAAACCGTTGACCTCAACCGTGCCTTTCTCATTGGTCGTGCCGGTGAAGACCGTTTTCCCGTTCTTGTCCGTGAGCTTCAGCTCCGCGCCGGCCAGCTTATCGGTCTTATCCAATGCGTTCACCACGGTCAGGATGACCGGCGGGTTTTTCACGGGCGTGGGCGCTTCATCTTCGTTATCGTTGAGATTGATGTCGGTCTTGGCCATGCCGTCCGGCGTTGCGACGGTGATGGCCTTGCCCTGCAGCACCAAAGACGCTGATGCGGCCACGGAACTCACCTTGAAGGTCAGCTCCACATCCGTATGCGCGCCGGGCTCAATGGGCTGGGTCAGCGAAAGCTTGCCCTCGGGGAGCTTGGCTGCGGTGGCCTCTGTTGCGGTTAGCCCAGTAGGAACGTTCAGGGCAACAGTCGGAACTGCCGCTTGATTGCCTTTATTGGTGATACGAAGCTGATAGGCGACGGTATCGCCATACTTGGCTGTGATGCCCTCCGTCACAGGAGTGTCGTTGACCTTGATAAGCTGTACGGCAAGCGCCATATCGTAGGTCTTCTTCACGAAGGGAATGCGGATCTGAGCGGGCCATGTACTGAATTTGCGGCCGTCCATCAGAACCGATTCGCCCTTGGGGGAAATGTAGTCGGGGTGTGCTTTAACCACCTCCCAAGCGTGCGTGCCGGGGTCAATCACAGCGGCAGTTTTGCCATCAGCGGAGGTGTCGGGCAGGTTCTCATCGTCGAGGCTGAAGCCCACGCCCGAGAGCGGATCGCCGGTAACGGCGTCGACTGCCACCAGCTCCACATCCGCACGCACGGTGACAGTGCGGGTGTGCGTGCCGGTAAGGCCAAGGATGTCGGCGACGGAGTACACGACCTGATATACGCCGGGAGCATCGGCATTTACGTTGTTGGATGTGATCTGCACCTTGCCGCTGAGGTCTCCGTCCTCGGCGTCGGCTGCACTGACGTTGGCCTCGGGGTCGAACGCTCCGCCGCGGTTCATGACCACATCGGGCGCGGTGATAGCGGGCGCGGTGTTCGGGCTGATCTTCAGCGTGAAATATTCGAAGCTGGAGGTCGATATCACCGAGCAGTTATGGCTTATGAAACTGCCGAATGGGCCGTAGCCGCTGCCAACGGAGTCGTCGATGGCCACGTTGCTGAAAATCGCCGTCTGGCCGCTTGAGAAGCCGACATCATCGTACTTATAGAACGACAGTGAGCCGGGACTGACCTGTAATTTCAGGTACCAGGTTGTGCCTGCCGAGTATGCGGGCTTGGCCTCCTGCTGGATGAGCGTCACGCCTGAAAGCCCGGTGAACTGGTTGGAGGCGAGCGCGGCCATGCTGACGTTGGCGAGCTTGTAATAGCCTACATTGCTCTGTCCGAACAGCACGGCATACCCATTGAGCGTGTTCCCGTCCGTGACAGCGTTGAACACGAAGCCGCTGCCCTCGAGAGTATGCCAGTCGGTATTGCCTTCGGTCAGGTGGAACGTAAAGGTGCGGTAATCGCCGTCCTGCGCCGGGCGGAACAGAAGGGTGGTAAACGGATCGGTAGGATGCCCGGAAAAACTGACGGTATCGCCGCTTGCCGTGGCATGACCTGTGCGGCCGTACTGTGTCCAGCCTGCGTCGCCTTCTGCGGCCAGCGCCTGCATGGGTAGCGCCGCGATGAGCAGCAGCGCCATGAGAAGCAGCGGCAGGATACGTTTGCGAATGAGTTTCATGTGAGATTCCTCCTTGATTACTGAAATAAATAAGCCCGGTTTAGCCGGGCTTGGGCGCATAGAAAACGACCTGTGCAAAAGCACGGGTCGTGAACATAAAGGTATATGGGGTTTACTTAATGCGAAAAACCAATCGTGTCCCGATCATCCGGGAGGACCTGCCATATCGTACATTTGACGGAATGCACGGATGATTGTTTCCCACTGAATATCGGCGGCATAGTCGAAGCTAGTTCTGTAGTTCTCCCATAGAGATTGCAGTGCAGAGCTGTTCTCAATCTCGTCTATGGTAGTACGAACGTGATCGATGACAGGCAGTGACCCACGCTTCTCGGCTGTGTTGATCAGTGCGCGTCCGAGAGTGTCTGCGTCAATATTGTCCTGCTGCGAAATGCCCAACACGTAAATATCGTAGAAATCACGCATACGAGTATTAAGCGTTCCGTGGGAAAGAATGGTTTCTAGCTTTTCTGCAAGCACCGTCTCCAAATTGTAGGCCAACAAGGAAATTGTTCGATCCTCAAAAATAAGCTTGAACACATAGAGGATCTCGTCCGGCGTAATCACATCGTCCGTGGAAAAATCAATCGTCAAGGGCGTGTGCATCGTTCCCAGGCAGGTATCAAGCTGTACCCTGACGCCGGGATAATCAGCATCATCCATGATGGTCGTCACGCTGGCAATGGTGAAGGTCATCCCATCATCAAGAGGGATGGAGATGATCTCGCTGACGATTTCGTGCGCTTTTTCCTCTGTCAGCGTCAGGTTTTTGACGGTCGTATCCACGTCCATCGTCGAACGGTTATCCAGTCCTACCATAGCGGAGACAAGCGTGCCGCCTTTGAGGATGAGATTATCCCGGTATGGGGAAACGGCAAGCCGTTCCAGAAACCGTTCCATGACATAGTTGCGTATGATGATCATAGCCTTGTTGCTGTCGCTTTTGGACATATTGCGAACTAAGGCTTTCAACTGTCTTGCCGTTCGGATTATTAGAGTAACACCTCCATATACTGCCTGATAACACTCTCGATTGAAAGCGCTTTTGCATATCGCATGAGTCGCGGAGTGTTTTTCGTTTTACTTCGCGCATATCCTTTGACCGCTCCTTGCAGCGTTTGCGCTTCAATACATCGACGGCTTCGCACAAGATCGCAAATCGTGCGTTCCATATCATAGCTCCGCAGCGTATGCCCTACGGGCGAGGCGGCCTCCGAAAGACCCATCTCAAATAGGTCTTTCTTGATTGTGTGTACTCTTACGCCCTGCTTGGTGAGTCCCGCAACATTTGTGCCGGCTTCAAGCGTAACAGAAAAGCGCAAGGGTTCACGTTCCGCGGCTCCCAATAGGTAGAGAGCCGTTTCGTGTGAAAAGACTGCCTTTGGATACCGTACCTGAAGCACATAGAGAGCATCAGGCCACGCTTCTTTTGCCATGTAAAGCCCATGCGCCGTGCGCTCCAAACCGTTTTCTCTCACATAGGCAGCAAGCGTACTCTTTGATACACCGGCTGCAACGGCATCCGATGTACGCAGATATCCTTTATTTTCAGACAGCAACTGATCCAATCGCTCAAACTTACCCATGCCATCACCACACTTTCACGCTATTATTGTAACCCAAAATAGCGTGAAAGTAAACCTGTAATCACAAATCCTTTCAAGAAAGCCCAGCGATGCCAGACTCAAGGACATAAAAGGCCGTCTGCTAATTAAGCAAACGGCCTTTGTGCAATGACTCGGCGCATTTATCGCTGCTGTTTTTTGCGTTTCGGTCTGCGCAGCGAGAGGATACCCGCCGCAGCTGCGCACAGCAGTCCGGTGATAACCAGCGCATACCCCCACCACTGGAACGAGAACACGCCGGTCTTGGGAACGGTGGATGTATTCTCGACCACGAACGCTTCCTGATTGACATAGGTGGACGTCACCTCCACCGAGATGACCTTGCCGGACATCACATAGCCCTCAGGCGCCTTCAGCTCCTTGATGGAATACTTACCCGGGCTGAGTTTGCTGAACACCAACAGGCCGTCCTTGTCGGTTTTACCTGTCATCAAGAGCTTGTCCTTGCTGTCGTATAACCCAAACTCCGCGCCGCGTAGCGACTTCTTGGTCGCGGAGTCGACCTTTTTTACGGTCAGCTGCACGACCTCGTCGGTGAAGATGGTATCGCCATGGATCGTCCCATCGGGCTTGATCTCAAAGTTCATGGTGTTGGGGTTAAGTGCAAAGCCCTCCGGCGCAAGCGTTTCCTTGAAGGTGTACTTGCCCGGCGCAAGCGTCATGGTGCTGATTTTGCCATCCTTATCCGTGACCGCCTTATACACCGACTTTCCGTCGGCGTCGAATATCTCCACCGTAGCGCCCGTTATGGGCTGTTTCCCGGTGATGTCGGTCTTGGTGATGACGGCCTCGATCTTCTCATTTGAGAGCGTCATGTCGCCGGTAACAGTGCCGTCCGCCTGCACGGCGAACTTCATGACCGCGGTGTTAAGACCGTAGCCCGAAGGCGCTTTGACCTCCCTGTAGGTATACTCGCCCGGAGCGAGGTAGATCACAGCCAGCTCGCCGTTCTCATTGGTAACGCCCGAGTAGACCTCGTTGCTCTTGCTGTCGAATATGGCGATCTCCGCGCCCGCCAGCTTTTTGCCGCTGTCCTTATCTACTTTTGTTATGACTACCCTTGTCGGTGTGTTGACGAGCTGGGTCGTGCCGGTGATCTCGCCCTCCGCCGTTACCGCGAACGTGAACGTCTTATCCGTAAGTGCATAGCCCGTCGGCGCTTTCAGCTCTCGCACCGTATATACGCCGGGACGCGGCATGGGGAAAGCGAGCTCGCCCTTATCGTCCGTTTCACCCGAGGCGATGATCTCGCCGGCCGCGTTTTTGACCTCAAGCGCAGCGCCCGCAAGCAGCCTGCCGTCTACGGAGCTGACCTTAGTGATGTGTACCTGCTTGGGCGAGTTCTTGCACACATACTCCAGAACCTCATCGGAGTCTGCCGTAATGACTGCCTCGTACTCCTGCCCGCTCAGCTCGAAGCCCGCGGGCGCTTTGGTCTCGCGGATGACGTATGTGCCCACGGGCAGCTCCGGAGAGAGCGCTTCGCCGTTTGCGTCCGTGGTCAGCTCTATGGATACGCCCAACTCTTCATTGGATACCTCGAAGACCGCTCCGGCGAGCCGGTAGTCGGCCTCGGTATCACCGCCGCCGAAGATGCGTTGGAGGAGGTTCGGCGCCCGATAGCGTTCGTCCAATTTGATGATCCTGATCTTGCCCGTTATCAGCTCGTTGATGATGGGATTCCCATCGTTGGCGGTGACACGCACGGTTTCGGTACTCGGGCTGCCGTATACGAGTGCAATCGGATATGCATCTTTGGAAATGATGTAGCCCTCCGGCACGGCCAGTTCTACAAAGCGGTACTTTCCAAACGGAACATTCTCATGGACCTGAAGATTTCCCTCGGCATCCGTAGAACCCACATAAACCAGCGTATCCTTAGGTAGGAGTGCACTGTTCTCGCCCAGTATCTGCTCATCCGTGTACAACCCAAACGTGAAACCCTCGCCGGGGCCTGTGATTATCTTCGCCTCTTCGGCGTGGAACAGCTCGGCGCGCTTTATCAGGGTCAGTTCCACATTGGGCGCGTCGTCACGGATACCGACCTGCGCGCTGACGATCGCGGTGTACTGGTCTTTATACCGAAGCGTGACCGCGTGCGGTTCTGTATCCAGCAAATACCCTTCGGGCGCTGTCGTTTCCACGACTTCGTATTCGCCAAGATACAGCGCCTTGCTGACGGCGCTTCCATCGCTGCCCGTGGTGACGGTGTCGGCGACCTCTCCGGTGCTGAGCTTCAGCGTGCCGTCCGGAGTTTTGATATCGGTCTTGGCGCGGATCTCAAACACCGCGCCTTCGAGCGGGATATCCGAGTATGTGGCGGTTTTGACCATGCCAAACTCGGATTCCGTTTCCGTTACGCCAGTGAAGGTCGGGCCGGTCTTTTTCACGGTGATCTTGCCCATGACGGGCGTATTCGGGCATTCCACCTCTATGGTTTTCCCGTCTTTGCCTACGCTGAAGGGGATGGGCTCCGCGCCCAGCAGGTAGCCTTCGCCTGCCCGCACCTCAAATAAGGTGTAATCGCCGTAAAGCAGCGGCTCGGGCAGCACCAGCGTGCCATCGGCGGCCGTTTCAAAGACAGTGATATCGGCGGGAGCGGGATACAGCTGGCGCTGTACAATCCAAACGCCATCTGCGTCCTTGATCCTGAACTGAACGCCGGCCGCGGGGATGATATTGCCGGTCTCAGCGTCCACTTTGACGATCTTCAGCTCACTCTTGAACGCCTCGTTTTCCAACGCGTAGGCATAGACCTTCTCGTCAACGTCGATGGTCACGTCGATTGGGTCGATGATCTTATGGCTGTCGATACCCCTGGTTTCGGTGATGGTGTACGTTCCGTACAGCAGCACATCCGAGATGGCATAACCCGAAACATCGGTGGTCAGCGTATCCATGACCTCGCCATCCGCCTTGCGTGTGATTGTGAATTCGATGCCCGCAAGGGGTCGTGTCTCCTTGTTGCTGCCATATCCGAACTCGGCGTACTTGATGATGCTGATCCTTCCGCGAATGATCGTGTTCTCGACCGTTACCGACTCCTCCACGACCTCCACCGTCTGTCCGGCGTACTCTATGACCACTGGGAACTCGGTCTCATTGAGCGTATAACCGACAGGAGGCGTTTTTTCACGCACCACATAGCTGCCAAGCGGGAGCTCGGGACTCAACACAGTATCATTTACAGCCGTTAGCGTGTGCAGCACATTGCCTTCGGTATCGAGTATCTCGAACACAGCGCCGTCGAGCGTGGCTTCGCCCTGCGGTTCAGCCCCGGTCTCGGCGTCCCGCTTGGTTATCGTGATCGTTCCGGTCTGGGGCTTGTTCGGTACGGTGACGGATTCATATACCACCTCGATGGTCTGACCCGCATAGGCCAGCTCCACATCGTAGGCAGCGGTGTTCAGCACGAACCCCTCGGGCGCGGCCTTTTCCTTTATGATGTATGCGCCAAGGGGCAGCAGCTTGCTGACCGCCTTGCCGTCGGCGTCGGTGGTGAGCGTATCCACAACAGTATCGCCGCTGTAGATCTCAAACACCGCGCCGGAGCGCGCATAATCGCCCATGTCCGAATCCGCGTTGGTCTTTTGCACGGTGATCTGGCCTGCCTGCGGCTTATTCAGGATGTTCACATCGCCATATATCACGGCGGCGGTCTGGCTGCCGTATGAGATGGTGACGTTCTTCGGGGTCGAGTTCAGTACGAAGCCGTTAGGGGCAGTGATCTCATTGACCGAGTACGTCCCCAGCACCAGCTCCTTGCTCTCGGCCTTGCCTGTGTTATCGGTGGTGATGGTATCCACCAGCGTCCCCGTGCTGTCACGCACCTCGAACACCGCGCCAGCAAGGGAATGAGAACCAAGCGAGTCGTCGGCGTTGGTCTTCTGCACCCGCACCTTACCCATTTGAGGCATATTGGGAACGGTAATGCTGACGTTCACCACGCCGTTCACGGCATTGGCGGCCGTAATATTCACGGTCTGGTCGGCTGCCGCGACAAATCCCTGGGGCGCCGTGATTTCTCTCACGGTGTATGTCCCAAGCGGCAGCGCTTTGCTTTTGCCCGTGCCGTCAGCGGCTATGGTCACGGTATCCACGGGGGTGCTGCCGCTATAGATGGTGAACACAGCGCCGGTGAGCGGATAGCTGCCCTTCGTTGGGTCTGCGTTCGTCTTTTTGATGGCGATATACCCCTTGATGCTGCTGTTGGTAAGCGAAAGCATCGCGGTGTTGGCAAGGCTCACGTTCACCGTGTGCACGGTGGGATCGAGGTTATAGCCGCTAGGTGCACTGATTTCCTGTACATAATACGTTCCGGGGTCGAGGCCGTCCATGCTGCCGTAGCCCCGGGAGTTGGTAGTGATTGTGCCGATCTGCCGGCTGCTTGCGTCCTTTACGCCGAATACCGCTCCGGCAAGCGCCGCGCCGTTGTCGCCGGTCTTGTAGATCTCGATCCCGCCGGAGTCGGGCGTGATGAGCGTCAGGCGCGTGGTGACGGCGGGCTGTTCAAGACCGTTGCCAACCATGACGACCTTCTGGTCGTTGTTGCTGGGAGCATACCAAGCATAGTTGGCGGTGCTGCGGCTGTCGTAGCCGGTAAAGGTGATACTGAGCTGTTGACCCGCCATACTGGTGGGAACGGATATGGTAAGCACATCCCCGTCGTTGCCGGTGAAGCCGGATATCTGCACGCCGTAGGGCGCGTCATAGGTATATCCGCCGTTGCAGTTCTTAAGACTCACCCGGGTCTGTCCAACGAAATAGGAGCCCTGCTGGGTCATATTGATCGTCGAGGGGTTGACCTGTATAGAATGCTGCAGCATCGTCCCGTTGCGAGCCTTGTTGAGCAGATCCATCGAATACGCCCACATGGCGGCCGCCGTGCTGTTGCCGCTTTTCGGCCTTGTGTACTGGTTGGAGCGGGTAAGGTTGGTGAAGTTGTATTGCTGGAAGTCCATGCCATACACTTCCTGCGATTCCGAGAGCCAGAATCGGATGGCGTTGGCTGTAGCGTACCGTGCCTGCTCTGCGGAAAGACCGCCCGTACCGCCCGCAGGATAACCGAAGGTCAATATGGAGTAGATACCCTGATATACGGCATATGGGTAGGCCTCGGTGGGATCGAAGCTCGAATAGGTATCGCCTCGCGGTGTGCCGTTCTTATGTTCCAGGCAATATGCAATTTCACCTGTCTGTGTATTCCAGTGATGAGGCGTTTTCAGCGCCTCCCATGCCCCCGCCGAGGAATAATACTCATACAGCCGCACGGAGGACGGTTCATCCTCCGTGCCGACCGGAGCGTAGGCCGCAAGCGCTGTCAGCGGCAGCGCGCAGATCGTAAGCAGCACGCACAGCAGCAGCGCAAAGAATCGTTTTCTCTTGTTCATATTCCCTCCTGAATGGATAAAGGAGCCGATCACTCAGCTCCTTTGCTTTCTGGTCTTGTAATACCGAATGCCGATGAATCCTGTGGCGCTCAGCAGCAACGCTCCAACCCCGTGCCAAAGCGCGCCGCTCTCCACGCCCGTCTGGGGAATGGGCTTTATGACCGGCTTAGGCGTACTGGTGGGCGTGGCGGCCGGTGTTGCGCTGGGCTTGGGCGTGGTCGTCGGCTTGGGCGTTGGGGTCGGCGTTGGTGTGGGCGTAGGTGAAACCTTGGGTTGGTTGACAATGTCCTTCAGCCCGCTGACCACACCCTTATCGCTCACGGTGAGCGTATACTTGGTGCTGTTTACGAGGTAGCCTTCAGGCGCTGACGACTCATAATAGGTATAGCTCTCGCCTGCCTTCAAGCCGTTTACCGTAACGAGACCTGAAGCATCGGTCTTCCCCGAAAACACCTGCTTTTGCTTCGCGTCCAGCACAACAATGGTCGCGTCCGCGAGGGGATTGCCCTTCTCGTCCACCTTCTTGATGGGCACGGAGGTCGTGATGCGGGCATTGCTGAAGCTGAGCGTGCCGGTCACCTTGCCTGTTTCGGACACGGTGAAGGCATATTCGTTCTTATCCGGCAGATAGCAGGGCGGCGCCTGGATCTCCCGATAGGTGTACGCGCCGGGCGCAAGACCCGCAATAACCGCATACCCGTCGTTGCCGGTGGTATACTGGCCAACGGCAGCGCCAGACGCGGTCCTGACCTCGATCTTGCAGCCGGAAAGGCCCGCTCCGGTATCCGCACCCAGCTTTCGGATGCGCGCTTCGCCGGTGATAGGCGGCGGTGCGGGGCGCTTTTCATTGGTCAGCGTCCAGTATTCGGGGTTGCTCCAGGTGGGGGAGAGCCGCAGCGTATGCCAGGTCTCGTCCAGCTCATATCCATCAGGCGCTGTGACTTCAAAGTAGGAGTAATCCGTATCGTACTTGAGCTCTACGTCCGTAGAGACAACGCCGTTATCGGTCGTGCCCTGAAAAACCGTTGCGCCGTTTCCGTCAACGACCCGGATCACCGCGCCGTCCAAGGGCGCCTGCGTATTCGCGTCTATCTTCTTGAAACTGACGCGCTCGCCTGTCGGGCCGGGTATGATCGGAGGCGCAACGGCGGGCAGCACCAGCGTATCATCGGCCGAGACCCGGTTGGGCGTGCCGCCGGTACCGACGGGTTGCAGCTCCGCCGCCTGCTGAGCGTCGGCATGGACATACATCCTGCCGCGGTCGCTTCGCGTCAGCGTCAGGGCATTGTTGGTTCTGGCCTTGAGCGCCAAAGCAGCGTCCGGACGAGCATCCGTCCGCACGAAGAACTCCTGCCCCGCACGCACAACGCCAAGCACCGTGCCATCTGAATCGGTCACGCTCGCATTCACACCGCCCGCATCTATGCTCAGCTCGATCGTTCCGGAGGAAAGCATATCGGAGGAAACGCTGAATGGGCCGTAGATGTAGCCCGCACCGTTCTGAGCAGGCGTCAAGTCTGCGGGGTGCTCGATCGAAATGCTGTCGCCGAAAACCTTGCTGCGGTAGTTGGTATATTCGTCCCGCTCTTGTGTAAGATACTCATACAGTAGCTTGGTATCCTGATGTCCCTGAATGAGCTTTGCGCCGATAAACCGCTCCGGGTCGTCATTGACCTTCGCAGGCTGATGATGCCATACTGCCTCCTGAATCGTAGCGTACACGATGGTTTCCACCAGCTCGTCAAGCTCAGCGGAGGACAGCCCGCCCTGGGAGGCAGCAATCTCAGTATACAGCCGGTCGTAGTCTGCGCCCGCATCGTGCATCATGGTGCTCATAGAGATAGCGGGATAGCTGTGCTCGATAACCCAAAGCATTTTATCGTATACGGCGCCGCTTGGCCAAGCGGTGGTGATGAAATTGTCCGTCTGCACCACGCTCTTGCGCCAGAAGCCGTAGATCCAATGCCCATCGTCACGGGTCAGTTCATATCCGTCCGCGAATGTTGCACCGTTGATCTCAAACTGAACACGCTCATCATTGTTAAAAGCGTCCAGCATAGTCTGGTCAACTACCGTTGTGGACAGGAACCTGAAGGAAGTGATATCCCCGTGAACGGCCATGAGATCGCCAAAGCAGGCGGAAGTGTTTGGAGCAGAGCCGTTGGCTGCCGTGTCGCCCGCTTTCAAAGTTTGAACAAACAGACCAAGGAGCATATCGCTGTCCTTCACATATAGCGACTGTTCGCCCGTGTTTGAAATGGTTGGAGGATAATGGCGGCTCATGTCGAGGCAATATGCTGTGAACTGTTGCTGATCTGTGGTGGCGACCCAGATCTTCATGACATTGGTGAGGCCACGTATCCCGCCGGACTGCTCCATACCCGCGCTGTCCATGGTGGAGAACACATAACTGCTGAAATCCAGCACCATGTTGGCCTTGGTATAGACAGTGACTGCTTCGCCTATCTCCGGCACCCTTATTGGCGTCTGCGCGGTGGACGCCATGGCGGACATTGGCACAAGAAGCTGCGCCACGCACAAAAGCGTCGCCAACAGCGACGCCCATTTGGACTTTTTCATTGTTACCTCCCAGTTTTTATGTTTTCTGTATAAGAAAAGAGCACCGAAGCGCTCTATCGTTGATTAAAGTAGCTTTTGCTTACTTCATATACCTTTTTAGCTCATCGTAAAAGTTTTCGCGCGTCCCGGCCATAACCACGACGATAATCTTCTCACCTTCGTATTCCACCGTATAAGCAAGTTCATAATTGGTCTTGTTATAGTAGATATCATACCCGTATAAGCCGGCGAGATCACCGGTCTTAGGTTCTCCAATCGTGTAGTCCTTGCAAATAGCGTCAATGGCAACTTTATACAATTCTTTCAGCCGCTTATCCTTGAGCTTCTTTAGATACTTGGCTGCAGGAGGAAGGAACCTGACTTCTGCCATACTCACTCCCTCACGCCAAATACATCATCATAAGTGGAATACTCACTGCTACCCTTTGCGGCATTTTCCGCATCGGCCAGCATAGCCTCTACAGCCGGCCGAACCTTTTTTTGCTCAGCCTTAAATGCGGCGAGCAGTTCATCGTTGGATAAGCCCTTTGCAATCAAATCAGCAAGAATTTGCTCGGCAAATTCTCCACCGCTTACGGTTTTAACAGGCCGTAGAACGATTTCGTTCCCTCTCATCAGGCACTCGGCTTCATTGGTGAATCCAAGTTTTTCATAGTATTTCTGCGGAATCGTAATCTGCCGCTTTTCTGATATTTTAATTGTTTTCCGGTTCATAGCCACACCACCCTTGCTCAACGCAGACTCCATATCTCTTACTCCTATTCTATGCAATTACCAAAGAAATCATACAACAAATATCCTTGTTTCCTTGTTCATTGTAACATTAGGGGTACTGTCTGTCAAGGTGGTAATGACGCGGTGCGCCCTATTATACAGCGACATAAGAGTCAGTATAAGCGGTATCATCCGTTTCGTAAGTATGGCCTCCTTTTCGTGATACTGGATAATACCGCTTACACCCTATATTTGCGACGAGCTGCGGGTCTGGATGGTCGAATAGCCGCGCTGCGCTTCGCTCAACGATCGGTAAAGTATCTCGAAGAAGCGTTCGCGGGTCAGGGGCGCATCCAGCCAATGCGTCGTCCGGTATGCATAGCAGCCTATGCCGGTATCGACCGTGTGCCCGCCAAGTACGCTTGCAAGGTTGAGCTTGTTGACCTTATCCTTATCGTGGATCGAGATCTTCCGCTCCAGATAGCGCACCAGATAGATGACCATCAACGGATGCAGCTCGGAAAAGGATATCTGCAAATAGAAATCCTCAAACATCATCATAAGACCCGTATCATCCTCTTCCTCTATGGTCAGCGACTGCTTCACCATATTGCGGGCCTCGTCGGAAAGGCTTTTCCGGCGGCGCGTCTCCTCTATGGATAACGCCTGTACGTCATATTCCATACTTTTCTCCCGATCAAGAATACACAATAGCGCCCCAGAGCCTAAGCCGCTCCAAATCCACGCCCAGTATCCTGACCGTGACCGGCGAACCGATGGCGGGGCGCTTGCGCTTGGGGAACTGGCAGAGACAGCTCACATTTTCAAAAGAAACGAATACACCCACCGCTGTGATCATCGTGACGTTTCCGACATAGATGTTGCCGACCTTGAAGCGGCTGATGGCCTGCTTAAAAGCGTCCTCGCCCGCCTGTTTCACCGAGAGCTTGAGGCTGATATTGTTTCGGTCACTTCGGTCAAGCTCCAGTATTTTCACCAATACCCGGTCGCCTACGCGGAAGTGCGGCGTAGCGTCCACCCAGCGCAGGTAGCTGAGCTCCTCCAGCGGAATAAACTGTTCTATGCCGAACAGTTCCACAAAGGCGCCGGGGCGTATGACCGAAACCACCCTTGCTTCGGCGATGTCTCCCGCCTCCAGCTGATGGTGGCCGTTGCGGTCGGTGTCAAGGTAATACTCGCGTCTGCGCTGGCGCATGGCCTCCAGGCGGCTGCCGGCCGCAACACCAGCGTCCGTTTCGATGCCTTTTACCACATAGTCGATCTCAGCGCCCAGCCTGCGGGAGAGCGTTGCGCCGCGATAGTTATCCGCAGCATCCTCATCGAACTCAAACATCTCGCTTGCGGGGATGATGACCTTGAACGCGCCATGATAGACCACCGCATACGCGAGGTCAGGGCTCTCATCCATGTGCTCGATGCCTGCGATGGTGCCTGTAATGACGCGCCGGCTTTTCATAGACTCTGAAAGGTCGATGATGTCCTGCCTGCGCCTAGCTTCGGGGGTCAGCTCACTGCGCTGGCCGTCAAGGGATACGACTGCGCGCCTGCGCGGTCTGCGTGTGGGCGAAGTCTCTAGGACAGGTGCGTCAGCGGCCGGTTCATCGGATTGCGGAGAAGGCGTTACCTGTATAACCGATTCAGGCTCAGGCTTGGAAGCGCTTCTTCGGGACCTCTTGGGCTTTGGTTCGGGCGTTTCCTGTACAACCGGCTCTGCGGCTGTGTTTTCCGGCCTGTCTTCAGGCGCCTGAGGAAGGTTTGCGGCTTCTTTGTTTTCAGTTGTGGGGGATGGTATTGAATCAATGGCTTCGACGCCGTCGTCTGGTGCAATATCCGCTTCGACCGTTTCAGTCGTAGGGGACACCGTTTCATCAGGTTTTTCGACAATCTCCTCAGCGGATCCCAAGGCGATTTCACTGTTTTCATTCTCAGTCATGGACACGGCGGTGTCTTCGGCTGTACCGGGCGTGGATAACTCCATATTCATCGTTTCAACGGTTTCGGTTTCGGATGTTTTCTTAGGCATGCTTTTATTTCCTCCTATCAAAAGTTCTCTGGTGGGGTCGCTGTTTCATATAGGTCGCCAACGCTTGGCGAAAGCGGCGCGTAAGCGGGCTGCGGCTCATAAGGCGGGCTCATGGGTTCCGAGTAAAATCCGGAGCCGTAGTCCAGTATGGAACAGGGGCGCAGCCGCTTTGCTGCCGAAAGCCGGGTATAATCCAGTTTCTTGAGACGCAGCATTTTCTGGCCCCTAAGCGCCACGAGCATCTCATCGTGCGGCAGGCGCAGGACTTCATCCGGCGTGAGCAGCCGGCGCTTACCAAGCCCCTCGGAATAGCGGTACTGCGGTATGACCTGCGCTACAGCGAAGGTTTGCCGGGTGGTCATGGTGGAGTTCACGTCGATGGTCATGTCGCCGCTGCGGGTGGATACATAGGTTGCCGTCACATCGTCCGAGCAGCCGAGCATAAGCTGGGTATCACAGCAGCCGAGTATTTCGGCCCAAAGGTTGTTGCCGTATCGGTTCTGCAGCTGAGGCAGGCTTTGCAATGCCAGTACCAGCGAAACTGCACGCGAACGAAGCGTGGCTGCCGAGCGGGCGAAGTCCCGTCCGTTGTTTCCGCCGATGGTGCCGATATTGGCAAACTCATCGAGTACGAAGTTGACCGGCACAGGGCAGCGGCCGCCGGGCGAGCTGTCCGCCAAGCGGGTCAGCCGTATGAACAGGAACGAGAAGAACAGCGAGGACAGAAAGTTCATGGTGCTGTTCTGGTCGTCCAGTATCACGAAATAGGCGCACTTCCTTTTAGCGGGCGCGGTCAGGTCGATGTCGCTGCGGCTGAGGATGCGCTTGACCTGTTCGCTTTGCAGGGTTTGAAGCCGCGTCCCAAGACCGAGGAGGATGCCCGAGCGCACCGTATCGCTGGATTGACGAAACAGGTTGTAAGGCGCTCTCGCCGGGTGCTCTATGGGCAGCTTATCGAACAGCGCCGATAGCTGCTTCTCGTTCGTCTGGGTCAGAAAGCGGTACACTTCGGGCAGGTTGCGCCGCTCCGCGCCAAAGGCGGTGGTGTGGTCGACATACAGCACCAGAGCCTTCAGCAAATTGGATTCGCCATTGTCCCAGAAATGGTCGCTGCGCTCTCCGCTGGTGTTAGAGATGATGACGTCGCTTAACACCTGCGCAAGAAGCGTATCCTGCTGCAAATCGGCCATGCAGTTCCATGAATCGCTATGGCGCGGGTCAACGAGATTGAAAACCTTCACCTCATACCCGTTATCAATGAAATAGCCCGCCATATCGTTATACAGTTCGGATTTACTGTCTGTCACGATCACGGATTCCTGACGCTTGACGCTCTGGATGAGGTACGGGCGAATCACGGCCCGGCTCTTCATGGTGCCGGACGCTCCGAAGATTAGAAGGTGCCTGTTGAGCTTCGTATCAACAGGCAGACAAACCGCCTGACCATTCAGCTCTCCAAGGATCGTGCCCTGCGCCTTGTCCGGCGGCGCGACCTCGAATACCTTTTTCACATCCTTCGGCTCCATCCAGCCCGCCGTGCCATACGCGCCGGATTTCGAGCGGGTGAAGTTCCTCGCGTCGTATTCCTTGCTGCCGAACTTATCGTGCAGCTTGACATACAGCACGACGCCGCCAGTGCCAAGCAAAAGAAAGAGCGTACCCTTTAGGCCGCTCGCGGTGAATGCGTAAGGGATACAGTAGAGCGGACTCGCCTTGAGCTCGGCCATGAGCACGCCGCCAGTCATACCGTCCTGCCGCATCCATTCTTCGTAGTTGTATAGCAGCTGGCCCAGCAGGCCGCCGAGATACAACAGCAGAACTGAGCCAAGCAAACAGGCCAGCAGAATGCCGGCCTTGCGTTTATCCAATATGGGTCACCTCCCTTGTAAGGCTGCGGCGATGCGGGCCGGGTCGATCAGTTTGAGTTCTATACGCTCACCGAGAAACGGCTTCGCGTATTCGAGCTGCCACGGATAACAGACCGCTTCATACCGATGCTCCGCATCCTCGATAGCGGCGAGCCGGAAACGGACGAGCCTCGCAAGGTCGCCATCCAAGTGAGATAGAATGTACTTCCCGCCGTCAACGGCGTCGCAGTCGCATTCCACGAATCCGTTCACCTGAAGCCGCAGTGGAAACAGTACGCTCCTGAGCCGTGACTGAAGCGCTGGTATCGTGAGCAGCCGTAGCAGGCTTTTTCCATCATCGTTCAATGGCACGAAATGCACCGCCGTGTAGATGTGGTCAATGCGGCAATCCCTGCGGCCAGCTTTGTTGGTTTCCATGAGTGTATCGAGCGCCACGCTGCCGCTCCTGCCGAACAGGATCGCGCCGCAAAGCGCGTCCACGCCGGCGTTGCGCCTCGCCAAATCCTCACATTGCTGCATAGCTTTGAGTTCTCCGTCGCCGTGCCATTTCATAACAGCGTTCCGCGTGTTGTATACGGCAAATCCCACGCCCTTTTTCAACAACAGACCCGTCATGCGTGTGAAGCCGGTTTTGTTCATGGAATCGCCGTCCAGCTTTTTGACGATGCGGCTGGGATAGAAGCATGGCATGTCACCAACAGTCGGTTCTATATGCTCTGTCTGAAGCCTCGGCAGCAGATAAGGCCGTATCTCTATGCCCGATGAAAACATCATGGCCAGCGTCTCGGCGACTCTGTGGTTGCGTTCGATGTCCCCGCGCTTGCCGGAGAAGGCGTGGTTGCGGAACGCGGAGAGGTAGTAATCCACAGCAGCCGGATGCAGCTCGTCCAATAAGGGTAAGGCGCTTTTGTGCAGCCGGATATTACGCATAGGGCCTCGTTTTCCGCTTATAGACAGCAATCGGGCGCAGTATCGTTTCCCGCTCCAGCTCGCCTCGATCTCCTGCCGGTCTTCTAGCCTGTGGATAAGATCCCGCATGGTGCGCGGATTTCCCAATATGGAAAGTCCACTCATGGGGAACTCGCCCGCGACGGACAGCAGTTCAAGCAGCTCAAGCACATGCGCGCCCTGGCGAATGTATATCATGGCGTCACTCCATATCGCATTGGCATTTAGTGCTCCTGACTGCTCTCTTCCCCTCAAAATCGGTAGGGCACTTTGGAAAAAGCGCCCTGTTTATCGGGTTTTTCCGTGCTTCGCTACATACGGGTTTCAAGAAAGCCGATTTTGCCTCGAATGACGTATGTTTTTCGGCATTTTTGGGTTTATGGGAACAGTGGAAGCAGCGTTTGCGGGTCGGTTTTGATGCGCTCATAGCAGACAGGGAATTCAGGTTGCGGAACGAGCAATATCGTTGTTGCGTCCCTGTCGTCCGTAAGCGAACAATAGTGGTGTTCACAGCGAAGCGGAGCGTCATCGTATAGCGTATACAGGGCAAGCGCATCGATGATGGCGTTCAGTTCGATGTTGTCATGGTCACGGTATTCCCGCTCCGGACGGCTCTTATCATACCTGTGGCACACGGTCAGCACGCAGTTGTCGATCCGCAGCTTCTCGTGGCATTTGAAGTATTCGCCCAGAGCAAGGTACAGGCTGTGCCGAATGTATTCAGCGCCGCCATGTTCCTTTTTTGGCAGAAGCGCAGGCATATCCATGCCGAACCAGCCCTCTGCGGTATAGCCTATGTGAAGCGGCAGCACCTCTTTGATCTGGCGCTCCATCTTCGGCCTTGCGGCGGGCGATCCGGTCAAAGCAGGAAGCGACCTTGCGAGCAGTGTGAGCCGTTCCGCGTGGTATGCGAACTCGAAAGCGTTCCGATAGGCTTCCTTCAAATCGCCCGTGTCGTATGCTTCGCTGACATTTCCTAGCACCATGGAAGCAAGCTGCAGCCGCTTGTAGGCGCGGTCTATATCCCGCTTAAACGGGGACGGTGTTTTCTTTTCCATGTTGACCTCCGTTATAGAATGTAATGTGCGGCTCTTTGCCGTCCGGCGCGTCCTTCAGCACCGCAAACAGACATGGCGCATGAGGAATCCGCAAGCCCTGCACCATAGCGATATCCGGCAGCACGATGATGTATTTGATGTCATCCTCCGGCTGAAGGAGTTTGAGCAGATGCCCTTCCTCCGCACCTATAACAATGATCTCGTACCCGGTCTGCTGCTTCAAAAAAAACAGCTGCGAGGGATAAGTCGCGGGGAAGTGCTCCATGGGCGCTACTTCGGTTCCATATTTGAGCAGCACCCACACGGCCGCGATGGTCTTTGGGTCGGGGCGGACGGTGGGGTCAATACCCAGATATCCGCCCTCGATATCCGTGACGTAAAGCCATCTCTTGAGATTGCGTATGATCTTCTCCGCAGTCGATACCGGTTTGTTCAGCAGGCGCAACACCTGCTCATATTCGAGCGCCCCGTATTGGGATAGCCATTTGATCACATACTGTTCATCCTGTAAAAGCAAGGGCGAACACCTCCTTCTGAAAAGCGTTTTTAATGCCGAAAAACGTATTTCGTGCCACTAAGCGTTTTCTATGAAAGCAGCCATCGTGGAAAAGGCCCGTATCATAAGGCGTTTGCGGGAATACGTTTTATTCTTCTGAAAACGCATTATCCTCTGTATGCGTCTTCTGTGTCTGCTGCCGCTCCTTGAGAATGGCAGCGAGCTCGGCCCTGTCGGTTGTAATGAGCTGCTGCTCCACCTTGGAAGCGCGCACCAGCACCGGCACTTTGTTGTTGTTGTTGGAACTGATCAATGCCTCGCCGCGCTCGAACTGGGTGATGCTGCGTATCTCCGTGCGGGTGAGCTTCAATGTCTCCCGCACATACTCGGCTTCGTCCGGCTCCAGATTGAGGATGATCTTGGTCTTGCTGTTGTTGATGATGGCCCGGCCGTATTTGCCGTCCTCAAGGGAGAAAAAGTCGGATAGGTCCTGGCTGGCTGCGATAGCGGCCGCGCCGTAGCCGCGTGCGATTTTGAATATCTCCTGACAAAACTCACCCGCCTGCCGATTGGAGGACGCCCCGATGAGCTGCCAGATCTCGTCGATATAGATGGCCTTGCGCTTCGTCCTGTCCGACTTGACCTGATCCCAGACATAGTCGAGGCCGATAAACATCCCGACCGGCAATAGCTTTCCCTTTAGCTCGCTGATGTCGATGACCACATACTTGTTGTCCAGATTCACGTTGGTCTGCTGGTTGAAGCTCTGGGCGCTGCCCGTCACAAAACGGCTGACGATGATGGCCAGCCGCTGCGTCAACGGATTCGCTTCCAAAAGCTTATGCAGATCGCCGAGAATGGGCATCTTCTTATATCGGGTATGCGCCTTATCGGCATACAGGGAGTCGTTGTCGTGGGTGATGCCAAACTGGCTGTAGGTCTTGATCAAGGCCTCGTCCAGCATTTGTTCTTCTTCGTTGCTCATATCCGGTATCAGGAGGCTAAAGAAGATCAATAGCTGTTGAATCTTCCGCGACAGCAGTGAATCCTCGCTGTTGTAGTCCATCTCGTCGATCAGCTCCATCTCCGGGCTCAGCGTCCTTCGTATCTCCATGACGTTGATGCAGTTGGTGGAGCCGGGGCTTATCTTGATGTAGGTTCCGCCGACCGCAGCGCAGGCACGCTTGAATTCATGGCCTTTGAGCGGCGCAAGGATATAGCACTGGATTCCGCGCATTCGCATCCTGAGCGCAAGCAGCTGTATGGTAAAGGTCTTGCCCGCGCCGGAGGTGCCAAGCAAGGTCACGTTCGCGTTTTTGTTGACGCGCGTATTGAACAGGTCAACGACGCACAGCGAGTTGTTGTGCCGGTTGATGCCGAGCAAGACACCTGAATCATCGCTCATCTCAAACGAGGTGAACATATATGTGGACGCCGCGCCGCTTGTGAGGATGTTCCGCTGCGCCTTCTTCTCGATGTTCGGGTCGATGCAGAGAAGCGGCATGACGGAGCGCAATGCGGCCTCCTGCTGGAAGTTGCAGTCGCCCACGTACATATCCATGGACTTCAAGAGATCCGTCATCTGCCCCCTGCGCCATAGAAGCTCCTCGTATGTCCGGGCCGAAATAGTGATGAACACGGACATATAGAACAGGTCCTCATTGTTGTTGGCGATGCCGGACTTGATGTAGTAGCCCGACTGTATGCTGCCGGTCAGCTCCTCATAATCGGTGCTGGTGTCCTGCATGCCCCGGAGCTTGGTTCTGTTTAGCCGTATCCTCTGCGCCACTTTATCCAGCGTTTTGCCACGGTTCTCACGGCGCAGGTGAACGTCGATGTCCACGCCTTCGCCGGCGTTGATGAGGCTCGACATCCAGCCTCCGCGCACCGCATGGGGGAAGCCGTTCCTTCGGATGTGCATGACCGAATAGTACATACCGTCCATCACCACGAAGTTATAATGTGAAAAGTCGATCCCGCGGGGCGCGATGAAGTTGGCCGGGCGTATGTGCGGCACGGCGTCAAGCCCGATGATCTTGCCCTTGGCCTTCATGGTGTCCACCATGACCCGCTCCACGCGGCTCTGGAACGGTTCGTTGACGCAGGAGGAGCGGTTGAAGAACATATACAGCATCTCGGCGGTAAACGCGTCCTCATCCTCTGGCTGCACAATGGCGTTGCCGCACTGCATGAAATAAGTCTTGGCATTCTGTACCGCCGTCTGGATCATGCCGTAAATATCCGCATAGCTCTCGCCGCTGCTGCGCTTGCCCGCCGGGGGCTCGTACTGGAAGATAAGGAAAAAGCGCCTCGACAGCGCTTCCTTGTTGCCAACGTCCTTTATGAGCCGGAGGTATTCCTCCCCAAGCTGACGGCATTGCTGGTTTTCTTCCCGCGAGAGTTCTTCCCGCACCATGGCCACATGCTTATCGGAATCCGCTTTGCGGCTCACCGACTTGAATTGCAGCTTCATGGGGCTGATCTTCAGCCATGTTGCAAACGATGAGATAATGTTGTATTGCTCCTCGCTGCTGCGAAGCAGGAAGTTGATGGGCAGTATCTCGATGATCTTCACATAGCGGTCGTCGGTGGTTTCGATGATACCGTTGCGGATCTCCCTGACGGGCAGGAAATCCTGCACAAACTCACTTGTTTTGCTTCTTCTTTTTCTGCTTTTTGTGGTTTTCTTTTGCGCTTCCATACTTATATCCAATCCTTCTGTAATGCAGTTTTCTGCGGTTCAAGCCGAACCTGACGATATGGCTGAGGTATTGCATCAGGCTGTCCCCGCCGATGCCCATGAGCGACACGACCCCAAGCGGGATCAGCGTCACCGTCATAATGACTACCTTGGCCGTGGTATCCACGTGCAGCCATGCGATCTCGGGATAGCCCACAAGCCCAAGCATAATGATGGCCTCGATGGTGTTCCGCGTTTCCAACATTCCGCCCAAGAGCTTGCCGCTGTCCGTATAGTTCGCCGGTATGGCGTAGGTATTGTTGAACTCCTTTTCGTCCATGTGCGTTACCGTCCTATCCGATAGAATGTAGCTTCAGCCCAATAGCGTCCAAGCCGCAGGGCTTGCTTATGATCCTCAACGTAAATATCCACGCGGGCGATATCGTTCTCAATGCCGCTGCCGCCTCGATCCTCCACGGTATAGACCTCACCGTTGATGACCAGCACCGTGCCGAAGGGATAGTGGCTGGACATTGCCACCATGCCCGGCGCAACGCGCTTGCCGCTCGCGGTAATGCCGTCGGCATTCTTACCGCAGCATTTACTGCAAGCGCAATAATGCGTTACATTGACCTTGAGCGTATAAAGCGGTGTGCCGAGATCGCCTGTGCCGCCGCCGGCAGGCGAGCTGTAGTCGATCCCGTTGGGACGGCGATAGTATTTCACATAGCTCGGCGTGTTGAGCACAACGCCGCCCTTGGAACTTGAACAATGCACCCACTGCCTTTTGCCGTCCGAGGTCAGTCCCACATACATGAGCACATGGTTCGTACCGGGGTCGGAGGGCTTGGCCTTGAAGCCAAGATCGCCGGGAAGCAGCTCCGATGCCGATATTTCCCTGGATTTACTCCACTGGTTTGCGCTGCCCGTGCCTATGGATTGGCCAAGCGCCGTCTTATAGACCCAATCGGTAAAACCGCTGCAATCAAGGCCGTAAGGGCGTATCGTGCCGGAGGTGACGGAGCCGGAGCCTGTCACCTTCTTTGGCTTGCCCCATTCGTTGTTCCAGCCCGCAGGGCTTTTGCCGCCCCAGAAATAAGAGACCTTGCCCACAAGGGAAAGCGCTGTTTCTACCAGCTTCTTTCTTGCGTCGGTGGTGTTCAGCCCGCCCACGATGCCGATAAGCTCCTCGCTTGTAAGCTCCGGAATGTCGCCTGCCGCAAGCGTGCCGTAGAGCGTCATCTTCAAAGCGTCTGCCATGGTTTTGATGGCAGCGCCGTAGGTCGTGCCGGTCGTCTCCTCATATATGGCGTTGGGGTCTATATCAAAGGCCGTATAGATGATGCCCTCATTGAAGGGAGCTATCGTGCATTCGGCGTATTTCACTATCTCGGTATCCGGCGTAAGCGTCTCCACATCGCCCGCCGCATAGTACGTTTCGGAGCTGACGCCCACGATGATACCACGGGAGTATACGGGGATATCCACGCTGACAGGCGAATAGGCCGTGCGCTGTATCTCCATTTCCGTTGTCCCCTCGCCAAAGGGGACGTAATAGGTTCGCGTGGCCGTGGCGTAGCTGTATTTCGGCACGCCGTTGACCTCGCCGATCTTGGTTCTGCCTGTCACAACTGTCAGCGTGACGGGGGTATAGGTGGAATAAGTCAGCGGGATGACCCGCTCAAACTCCTTTTCCTCATACGTTATCTTGAACATCTGCTCGGCTACGGCGTCCAGTTTGCGCCGCATATCAGCCTCGCTCGTGCCGACCTGACCCATAGAAGCGGAGTAGGCGGCGAATACATAGCAGACCTCGTAGTCCGGATTCAGGCTGCCGTAGTTTACGAGCGCATCCATGGAAGTTTCATAATCGTAACCATTCTCCTCGATGATTTGCTCCACGCGGGCCAATGCCGTGTCATAGCCGTTCTGTATACAGGCCGCCACCACATCCGACATATCATCGGCGCGCTCAATCAAATCGACTGCGCCGTTCGGGTCTACCGTGGAGGGGTCTGTATGAAACAGGTTGTTGCTGATGATGCTGGGCAGCGTGACCACAGCCATGATAAAGAACAGTATCACGAGGCCAATGCAGATCAGCACCTTGAATATGGGTTTACGAAGCGCCCAGGCGGCCGCGATGATCGCGCCCCATGGCCCGCCCGCCGCGGTGCCG
>JABLTO010046730.1_pt1 | contig 58894 bp, 60 predicted proteins | sample 7160091 | NCBI WGS metagenome assembly JABLTO01 (sample SAMN14651225, study PRJNA627086) | human gut metagenome | isolation source: feces | host: Homo sapiens
TGAAGGTGAAAATCAAATTGACTCTAAAATTATGTGATATTAATTTAGACTAATTTATATATTTAAGATACAATATTTTCATTATATTTTTGCTAAATAAGAAGTCCGTAAAGGGGGCTTCTTTTTAAATATGATAATTTATAGAGGTGAAATTAAGGATAAAAATGAATTTAAATATAGTAGGAAATATATAATTTGGGTGGGATTTATTTTAGATAAGAATAAACAAAAAAATATTTACTTATAGTTATAAATTTAAAATTTATTGAGGGGGAGAATAAATGGAAAGTATAGATCTTGAGATGGCTATACAAAAAATTTGTGATTATATTAGTAAAATAGAAGAGGTATAAAAAATAAAAATTGAAGATGCGAGAGAAAGAATATTAGGAGAATATATATATGCTCCTATTAATCAACCTCCTTTTGACAGATCTTTACTAGATGGATATGCATTAATAGCAAAAGATACAATTAATGCAAGTAAAGAAAATCCCAAAATATTAAAAGTGGTTGATGAAGTTTTTCAGGAGGACATACAAATAGAGAACTTAAAGAAAATGAGGCTATAAGATATATGATAGTAATCGAATGATAATTTGTGCTAGATTATTAGATTATGGTTGTGAAGTTATAAATGCAAAAGTTTTAGAAGATGATGAAAAAATAACATTGCCAAAATGTAATTTTTCGTCAAAATCATTACAATCTATGATAGGATGCAATTGTTTTGTTGATATTAATGCAGGAACACCTAAATTAGTTGTAGGTGATAAAGTTGAAATTATATTAATATAAAGGTTATAAGTTTATTTTATAATTCATAAAAATTTCATATTACTTTCTATTGCTATTCACACAAAGTTTATTATATATTGTAAAATATAAATAACAAGAAAGTTTAGGAGGAACAAGATGTCTCAAGATACACACAATAGAGAAAATGAATGTCTAGATAACAATCAAATTATAGAGGCAAATACTGTAAAAAATTCAGATAAAAATGAAAATAAAATAAAGAAAGATAAACTTAAATTTTTAAAAGGAAGTAAAATTATAGCATCTTTAGTATTAGTTACAATTATAGGAATTGGTGGAGGTTTTTATATAGGAGAAGAATATGGAAGAACTTTACCAGCAACTCATAAAAATTATTCAAAATCACAAGTTTTAGCAACTGTAGAAGATGTAAAAATTACAGGAGACGATTTAAGTAAAAGAATGGAACCTTATTTTTATATGCAAGGATTAAAGAAATTATCAAATGAAGAAATTGAAACACAAGAAACAAATACTTTAAATTACATGACAAATTTAGAAGCTTTATATAAAGCCGCAGTTGATAGTGGCATAAAAGTTACAGATGATGAAGTTGATGAAAATTATTCTAAAACTATGTCATCTATAGAATCGACTTTTAATTTAACAGAAGATGAATTTTTAAATAAGTTTAATTTAACAAAAGATTATGTAAAAATAAGTTTAAAAAAGGAATTAATATCTACAACATATTTACAAGATAATTCTGAGGTAAGTGAAGATGAAGCTAAGAATTACTATAACAATAACAAAGAGGACTTCTTCCAAATAAGAGCATCTCATATATTGATTACTAAATATGATGAAGATGGTAAGGAACTAAGTGACGAGAAAAAAGCTGAAAATAAAAAATTAGCAGAAAAAATATTAAAAAGAGTCAAAAATGGTGAAAGTTTTGATGATTTAGCTTTAGAATATTCTGATGATAGTTATACTGCAAGTAAGGGTGGAGATTTAGGCTATTTTGGTGAAGGAACAATGGATGAAAACTTTGAAAAAGCTGCATTTTCATTAGAAAATGGAGAAATATATCCTGAGGTAGTTGAAACTAATTATGGATATCATATAATTAAAAAAACTGGAGAGCAATATAGCAATTTTGATGATGAAAAAGATTCTCTTATAGAGAGCTTACAAAGTACAAAACAAAATACACTATTGCAAGATGCTCTAGAAAAATATAATGTTAAAATAAATATATAAAAATTTAATAAATTTGGTATGATAAAAAATGTATTAAAAGGGGGAACTTATATGATAATAAGGAAATCACAAATTAGGGTTGATGAATCTAATTTAAAAAATGGTAGGGGATTAGTTAAAAGGGAATTTATTGTGGAAGGTGAAAATTTAAGAAATAAGGCAAAATTATTTTCTAAAATCACTATACCAAAAGGAAATTCCATAGGAATGCACGATCATGTAGATGATTTTGAAATTTACTATATTTTAAGTGGCAAAGGAAAAGTCTTAGATAATGGCCAAGAAGTAGAAGTAAGTGAAGGTGATGCTATATATACTGCAGATGGAAATAAACACTGTATTGAAAATATAGGTGAAGAAGATTTAGTATTTATAGCAACTGTAATAAATGAGTAATATTAAACTCTAGGATATTCCTAGAGTTTTTTTATACTAAAGAAAATAATTTTCAAAAATAAAATTTAATTATCATATATTAAAGAAATTTAAAGTTTAAATATACATTTCGCAAAAAAATGATATAATAGTAAATAGTGTTATTTTAATATAATATGGAGGAAGTTAATGAGCAATACAAAATTACAAATAAAAGACATAATAATGAATTTTTCTAATGAAAATTTAAATGCAGAATTTTCAAATAAAGCTTTAGAAATTCTAGATAAAATGGAAGAAGCAAATGAACAAATATTAGAAACGTCAAGAACTGATATATGGGCTGCTTCAATATTAAACATAGTGTTAGATATGAACGGAGTATTTAATAAAAAACACCCAATGTACATGACTAAAAAAGATTTTTCTTCAAAAATAGGAGTATCAGCTGGAACGATAAAAAATAAAGCTGAAGCTGTTAAAGAATTATTAAATATAGAAGAAAATGATTCAAGAGTTATGATAACTGCTACTAATGAAACGACTGAAGAAGTAGAAGTTAAAGAAGAAGTTGCTGTAACAACTGAAGCGCCAGTAGCAACAGTAAAAAATGAAAAAGAAGAGATGTATAAATCATTCATGAAGAAAGCTCATGAATCAGCTGATATAAAAGAAAAAGTTGAAAACTTTGAAAATGCTATAAAAGTTTCATCAGAAATGATAAACAAAGATGGTGAAGTTGCTTACTGGAAAGATGAAACAACAAAACCATACATGATAGCCCTACAAGATTTAGGAAATGCATTAAATGAAAATAAAGATTATGATGATGCTATAAAAGTATATGAATTATTATTAGGCTTAAATCCTTTAGATAACCAAGGAATAAGATATAAATTAGTTAATATATTAATAAAACGTAATTCAAGAAAAGAAATAAACGAATTATTTAAAAAATACAGCACTGATAAATCAGCAATATGGTTATACAGTAAAGTATTATACTACTACAAAAACAACAATATGTTTATGGCAAAAGATGCTTTAAAACAAGCTTTAAATAGCAATAAATATATAGCATTAAAACTAATAAAATGGACTGCTTTCATGGAAATGTCAGGAGTATATATAAACCCAATATTATTCAGTGAAGCAAACTACTACTGTGAAGAATCAATTGATTTATGGAAACAAGCTAAAGGTTCTATAGATTGGTTATTAAAAAATGTATTAAAATAGGCTGTAATTATACAGCCTTTTTGTTATGTATGAAAAACATCTTTAAATTTATATATCTAATTTTAAATCGCCAGGTTTTATAAGATTTTTTCTTCTTATAAAATTAGCAATTAAAAGCGTTACAATGGTAGGTAAAATAAAATGAAGCAGTAAAATACCTATCCACATCATAGAACCGCCTTTATTTGCAGCTTCCATAGCTGTAATTGTACCAAACTGGCCAACTAATCCACAAGTTCCCATACCAGAACCTATTGGAATATTTTCCATTTTAAAAACAGTTGTAGATAAAGGTCCTATAATAGCAGATGCTAGAGTTGGTGGTATCCAAATTTTCCAGTTTTTTATTATGTTTGACATTTGTAACATGGATGTACCAATTCCTTGGGCAAATAGGCCTCCCAGACCATTTTCCTTATAACTCATAACAGCAAAACCAACCATTTGGCAACAACATCCAACTGTGGCAGCGCCACCGGCTAATCCACTTAATTCTAACATTATACAAATAGCAGCACTACTAATTGGAAGAGTTAGGGCAATACCTACTAAAACTGCAACTAAAGCTCCCATAAGTATAGGTTGCATTTCTGTAGCTTTCATTATTAAATTACCAAAAGAGGTCATGAAAGCAGATACAGCAGGTCCTGTAAATTCAGATATAAAAACACCAACTAAAATAGTAACAGCAGGTGTTATAAGAATATCAATTTTAGTTTCTTTAGAAACTATTTTACCAAATTCTACTGCAAAAATAGTAGAAACAAAAGCACCTACTGGACCACCAAGTTCATTACCACAAGATCCAACTAAAGCACATGAAAACATAACTAAAGGAGGTGCTTGAAGTCCATAAGCAATTGCTACTGCTATGGCAGGACCAGTTACCTGTTTTGCCATTGGATTGATAACTTCTGTAAATAAAGAAATATTTAATTTATCTCCCAGTGTATTAAAAATTGTTCCAATTAAAAGAGATGCAAAAAGACCAAGAGCCATATAGCTTAGAGCATCAATTAAATATCTTTGAACTGATATTTCAATATTTTTGTCTTTAGCAAATTGTTTAAAACTTCTTTTTTTACTAATTTTCTCCATAATAAATCCTCCCTCAACAAAATTATACTTACAAATATTATAATAATTTTTAAATTTATATACAAATACTAATATTAAATTATAGAAAAATATTTTAGTTTTAAAAAAATTAATTATTGATAATAATGGGAATATGGAGAATAATGATTATAAATTAAAGCAATAAAAATAGTGAGATTTTATAGGAAAATAAATATTATTTTAAAATAATATTTATTTAAGTTAAACAAGGATTTATATAAATTATAAATAATAGTAATAATAGTAGATATATTTATTTGATTTATAGTAAATAGTTATCAGGGAGGGTTGAGATGAAAAGTTTAAATAAAGATAAAAAAATTATATTATTATGTTTATTTATCCCTCTATTATTTGTTGCTCAATACTATGTTTTTAAAGTAGGAGTAATATCACCTATGATTAAAGGTGTAAATATTAAGATTATAGAAGGGGAATATATACAAGATATAGACAAATATGTAGTTAAGCTAGGAGATGATGTAGTTTTATCTGCTGGTGATTATATAAAAATTCCTCAATATGCTAAAGATCCAAAAATAAAATTTTCAATTTTAGATAACTCAAAAACAATTAAATTAAAAGATAATTATAAAAATGAAGAAAATACAGTTATATTGAAAGCTCTAAAAACAGGATATACATCTGTTGCAGTTATGAAAAATTCTAGGGTACTGCAAAAAGTAACTATTCTTGTAGTGGATCCAGAGGTTGAGGATTTAAATGTATGCTTAGATGGTGATTTAAAATACGTGGGTGATAAAGCAGAGCTTAGCAGTTCAGTGCAAGTAGACTATAAAGAATTCAACAATACTTATAAGGTAACTTATGAAAGTTCTAATGAAAACGTTTTGAGAATTGCTAATAATAAAGTAGAAGCAGTTGGTGTTGGTAGAGCAACTATTTATGCAAAATCAAAGGATAAAGTAGAAGCTATTAGGCTAAATATTGTGGCAAGAGTAAAGAGCATAGAAATTGATAATAATTTTGAGATAGAAGTAGGAGAAGTGATTCAATTAAAACCTAAAATTATAACTTATCCAAGAAATTTAAGATCTCCTAAAATTTCATATAAATTTTCTCAATCAAAACTTCCTGTGCAACGATCAGTAACTTTTGAACCTGATGGTACTATTTTAGGAATAAGGGAAGGTAGTGAGAAGATAACTATAAGTTGTGGTGAAGGTGAAAATAAAAGAATAGAAGTGATAACTATACATGTAAAAGAAAGTACTCTTAAAAATAGTTTGATTAAAAACTTAGTAGCAAAATATGATATAAAAGAAAATAAACTTAATATTAATTTAAGTTGGGATATATTAAATGGAGCTACAAATTATGATATTTATATAAAAAATGAATTAAGTGATAGTTCTAAATATGAGTTATACAAGTCAATTACACAGGAAGATTTTTTGGAAAAATCTAATACTTTTATAAGCTTTGATATAGATAAAGATACAAAGGAAATTGCTTATGATATTTATGTTGTAGGTAGAAATGAAGAAGGAACTTCAAAACCAAGTAATATTGAAAGTATAAGAGATACTATTGAAAAAGAAGAGAAAAAGGAAGAAGAAAAGATAGAAAAACCGTAACTCAAATTATTCATAATATATATAAATTTTAATATATATTTAGTAAAAGAATAATTAGGGGAGAATTATTTTGGGAAGAAGAAGAAAAAGAATAGATATAATATCAAAGGAATTAGCACAAGAAGCTTATAAAGCTTATACAGGTAAAAAAGACTATAAGAGAGCTTTGGAAATTTATACTTTATTAGCAAATTCTAGATGTGTTCCAAAAGAGATTTCTAGCTTTTCAAAGAATATGTTAGGAAGATTAGGTAAAAAAATTCAAGATACACATAAGTAGAAGCCTCAGATTGCTGAGGCTTTTGTTTTTTGATGAAACTCATAAAGTCGTATGAATTTTAATATAATTAATAAATAATGGTATTTCAGATATTTATTTTAGGAAGGTGATTAAAATAGATTATGAAGTGATAGTAAAGTATAATGGAGATATTCTTAAATTAGAAAATGAATTGGGCGTAAGTGTGGAAATATTAAGTCCTATATATGCCATAATAACTTCAGATGATCCCACTAAGTTTGATAATTTACTAAATTATCGTGAAATAGAATATATTGAAAAACCATTTATTCTAGAAACGCAAGATACGAATAGTTTTTCTAGTACGGGTATTACTAATTTTAAAAATACATCAGGTTTAACTGGAAAGGGAACAATATTAGGTTTAATTGATTCTGGAATAGACTATACTTTACCAGTATTTAAAGATAGTAATGGGAAATCTAAAATATTATATTATTGGGATCAAGGTATTAATGGAAATCCTCCAGAAGGTTTTAAAGAAGGTACTTTGTACACTAACGAGGACATAAATAATGCTATAAACGGACAATTACAAATACCTATATCAACAGGAGCTACACATGGAACACATGTGGCTGGAATATGTGCCCAAATTGCTAATGAAGCAAGTATGATAGTTGTAAAGGTTGGAAGAAGAAATGTGGATTATTATTCTAGAAGCACAGAATTTATGAGGGCTATTAAATTTATTTTAGATAAATCATTGGAACTAAATATGCCTGTAAGTATAAATATGAGCTATGGAAGCAATGAAGGTTCTCATAGAGGTCAATCTTTGTTTGAACAATATATTGATGATATGTGTTTGTTTTGGAAAAATAATATTGTTGTAGCTGCAGGAAATAATAGATCTAAGGGGGGACACAAACAAATACAACTAACAAATCAAACAGAAGAAGTGGAACTTACCATAGGAGAAAATGAAACTATCATAAATATAAATATATGGCCTAATTTTGCTGATGATTTTAATGTTTATTTAGTAAATCCATCAAATCAAAGGACACAAAGCATATCTTTAACATCGGGAGAAATTAGAAATTCCATAGGAAGTACAAGGATAAAGGGATATTTTTATCCAATAGCACCATATTCATTGGAAAGAAGAGTAACTTTTCAACTAACTACAAGCACAACTATAACTCCTGGTATATGGAAAATAGTATTTACACCAATTAATATTGTAAATGGAACTATAAATATTTATCTTCCAACATCAGAAGGACTTAGTCAAGATACACGATTTTTAACTCCTACAACGCAGCTAACTGTAACAGTTCCAGGAACATCAAAGAGAGTAATTACAGTTGGTAGCTATAATTCAAGAACAGATGTAGTATCCATATTTTCAGGAGAAGGAGATGACAATTTTTGTGTATTTAAACCAGATATTTTAGCTCCAGGCCAGGATATAATTTCATATTTACCTGGTGGAAATCAAGGGGCATTAACAGGAACTAGCATGGCTACACCACATATAACGGGAGTATGTTCTTTATTTCATCAATGGGGAATAGTAAATAAAAACGATGAATTTTTATATTCTGCTAAATTAAAAGCACTTCTTTTAAAATCAGCTAGAAGAAATAATAATGTTACTTATCCTAATAACAGAGAAGGTTATGGATTTTTAAACTTATCCACATTAGAATTAAGTCAAATTGAAAACATAAATAGTGAAATGGACTACCTTTATAGAAAAAAGAGAAAAAAGCGTAAGTATAAGATAAAAAGTAAAAATAAAGTTATAGATTTAAATTTGTTTAGACAAGGTAATATTCGAGCTGGAGTAAATATACTTTTTAAACCTGGATTTATAGAAAGTTTAGAAAAGTATGGTGATAATATAGAATTTTATCAGATAAGTGATAACTTTGGCATTGTATTTTTTAATAATTATAATTTAAACATAATAAGAGAAGTTATATCAAATGAATTTATTGATAGATTAGATCCTCTTTCGAGAATCTCAATGCTTGGACAAATAGTTGAAGGAACTGTAGGTGGTATAAGCGCTAATGAAGAGATTGGTGTTAACTTTTTTAAAAATAATCCAAATATTAATTTAAGTGGAAGGGGAGTAATTATTTCGATAATTGCTACAGGTATAGACTACTTACATCCTGACTTTATATATCCTGATGGAACATCAAAAATACTTTATTTATGGGATCAAACAAAGGAAGGAAATCCACCAAGGGGTCATAAAATAGGAAGAGAATATACGAGAGAAGAGATAAATGAAGCTATAAAAAATAATGATAATAGCTTATCTAGTGATGAAGAAGGTTATGGAACTATTTTGTCTGGAATATGTGCAGGACTTGGCAATGTAAACTCGGAATATGCAGGTGTGGCAGAAGATGCACAGCTTATAATAGTGAAGATGAATAAGATTGATGGATATTATAGCAATGCAATGTTGTATGCAGGCCAACAATATGCCTATGAAAAATCTCAACAATTAAACAGACCATTAGTTATAAATACTGTAGTAGGAACAAATAGTTTAGTGGGGGTATCATATAAAAGTATGTTGAAAATAAAGCCTTTTTATACAAGGGGACTTTGTTTAGTATCGGGAGCAGGAGATGAAGGAAATACACAAACACACACAAGTGGAAAATTACAATTTAGCAATGATGTAAAAGATGTTGAATTAGAGGTGGATAGCGAAGAAGAAAATGTTGAAATTCAAATATGGCTAGATAAGCCTGACACAGCTAAGGTAGCTGTAGTAAGTCCTACAGGTGAAATTAGTAAAATTGCTGATGTAAGTGATTACAATGCTGTTGAGGGAAGATTTGATTTTGAAGATACATTATATTCAATTACCTATATATATCCTACAACTTATTCTGGTCAGCAACAGTCTATAATAAACTTGATAAATGTTAAAAGAGGTATATGGAAAATTAGATTGATAGGAGATTATATAACTAATGGAAACTATAATATATATTTACCAAATAGGTCCTTTATAAAACCTGATACTAAATTTAGCAATCCAAATCCAAATAATACAATAAATTATCCTTCAACTTATAATGATACCATAACTGTGGGAGCATATGATAGCCGAAATCGTGGACTATGGCAAGGTTCATCTAAAGGATTAACTATTTCAGGGTTGCAAAAACCAGATATTGTAGCACCAGGAGTAAATATTATAGGACCATACCCAGGAGGAAAATATGCAATGATTACAGGGACGTCTCCTGCAGCTAGCTATACATCTGGATGTGTAGCAATGTTTATGCAATATGTATTGGTGGAAAATAATTATCCAACAAAAGCCTTTGTTCAAAAAATAAGAACATTACTTAGAGCAGGTGCCAATAGATTAGATGGAGTAGTATATCCAAACAATAGTACTGGATATGGATTATTAAATTTAAGATCTACTTTTGAAATTTTTAGATAGGAGAAATATTTATTATGGAAAAATCTTATACTATTGTATATCAAGGTGATATAGGCCAAGGATTACGAGAAAAGAATATAAACAATTATATGGTGTTAAATGATAAATTAGTAGTAGTATATACAAATGAAGATTTTGATCCAACAATATTAGATGATATAGAGCAAGTTAGTATATGGAAAAAGGCAATTCCAATGAGTTCTTTAATAAAAATAGGTGATGGAGTAGTAAATGGAGAAACTGTAACAAATGCATCTGGAACTAGTTATATAGAAAATAATCCATATATATCTGTAGATGGAACAGGAACGTTAATTGCAATAATAGATTCGGGAATAGATTACTTACACCCCGATTTTATAAATGAAGATGGAACAAGCAAAATAGTTTCCATATGGGATCAAGAGGGAAATAGTAATCCACCTCCTACAGGAGCTATTTTTGGAAGTGAATTTACTAGAGAAGATATAAATAAAGCTATTGCAGAAAATAATGATAATTTAACTAAAGATAATATAGGAACAGGAACAATAGCGGCAGGGATTGCTACAGGAAATGGCAGATTAAACCCACTATATAAAGGAGTAGCAACTAAAAGTGAGCTTATAATTGTTAAATTGAAACATTATGAAGGTACTTATATGCAAGGAAGAATAAATTATTTAAATACAGATTTTTTAGCTGCAATTAAATATGTTTGTGATGTGTCAGAAAGATTAAATATACCGACTATAATAAATTTAACAATAGGTGAAAGAGCAAGGTCTGTAATACTTACAAACTTTTTGGAAACCTTTGATTATTTAGAATCATCTGGAGTTGTAATAGTATCAGGAGCAGGAAATGAAGGAGATACCAATATACATTATGAAGGAAATGCAAATACCGATTCTCCTTATGAAGACGTAATTTTAGAAGTTGGTGAACAAAAAAATCTCCTTATAACCATAGGAGCTAATGGTCCTGGGAGAGGGTCTGTGGCAGTAATATCTCCATCGGGACAACTGAGTTATAAAGTTGAATATGCTCCTGATGAAGAAGCATTTAGTGGGGACTTTAACTTAGAAAACTCAAAATATACAATTCAGATTTTTTATCCATGGATATTATCAGGAAATGAAGAAGTAGAGATATTAATTGAAGATATAAAACCTGGTATATGGACTTTAAGATTATTTTTAGAATTTGAAACTAGTGGAGAATTTGATATTTATCTTCCAAATGGAAATTTAATACCTAGTAATACTAGATTTTTAGATCCAAATTCATTTGCAACAATAACTTTATACGCATCAACAGAAAATGTAATAACTGTAGGAGCTTTTAATGATAAAACAGATAGTATGTGGATTGGATCATCTAAAGGTCCCCTAAGAACAAAAGTAGTATTAAAACCAGATATAGTAGCTCCTGGTGTAGATATAATTTCCACATATATAAATAATAACTATATAAAATCAACAGGTACAGGGGTTAGTAGTTCTTTAACTGCTGGAATATTGGCTTTGATGATGGATTATATTAGCCAACAAGAAGTTTATCAAAGGAAATTATTATTTACTAATGTATTAAAAACATATTTAATGTTGGGTGCTACAAAAAATTCTATATATACTTTTCCAAATGATTCTCAAGGATTTGGAGTATTGAATCTTAAAGATACTATAAATGCTATTGCTAACAAAATTTAATAATTTTTTTTATGTGAATGATTATAAAAATTTAGTAAAAAATAATAAAAATAAAAAATATAAAAAGGAGGTTATTAATAAAAAATATAAAAGGAGGTACTATTTGAATAATACAAATGAAAATATAAATCATGGAGTAAGTAGACAACTTAGCGGAAAAGATAATGAACGTCTATATTCTACTACTCGTGTAAATAGTGCTTATACAGCAGCTATTTTAAATAAAGATGATGAATACCCAGATAGTAAAGTTACTATACCATCATTAGAGAGTGTATTAGAAGCTAAAGACTGGGTGGATAACGGAAGTAAAACTTAAAAGATTCTTAAAAATAGGGAGTTTCCTCCCTATTTTAATGTCTAAATAATAATATTTAAAATATTTATTGACATTATTTATTAATTAATATATTATTAAAAATATCAAAATTAATAAATAAATGCTGTGAAGGGAAGAGTAGTTATACTACTAAGTTTTAGCGAGCTGGTTATGGTGAAAGTCCAGTACAAAGTATATAATGAAAAACATCCTAGAGCTACTAACAGAAATCTAATTAGAGAGTAGATTTAGTCGGAACCAAACCGTTATCATATTGGAGATGTATGATAGTACATTGTAGAGCTGAACTTAATAAAAGTTAAATTAGGTGGTACCGCGGAAGTATAGTCTTTCGTCCTATTTTTATAGGATGAAGGGCTTTTTTAAATTTTAAAATAGTTTTGATTAAAATAAATATTATAATAAGTATAAATAGTCAATATTAAGTCAATAAAATAAAAAAATGCTTTTAATATGATTTTTTACCTATTTAATTAACTATAATATTTATAATAATATATTTTATAAAAATAGACTCAATATCATGTAGGAGGTAAAATTATGCAAAAAGATTTTATGGAAATAAAAGATCTTTATAGAAACAAAGAAGAATATATTGACAAAGATGTAAAAGTTGCTGGTTGGATAAGAACATCTAGATTATCAAAAAACTTTGGATTTATAGAATTAAATGATGGATCATTTTTCAAAAACATGCAAATAATTGTAGATGAAAAATTAGAAAACTTTAAAGAAATAGGTAAATTACCAATAAGTTCATCAATATTAGTTGAAGGTAAATTAGTATCAACTGAAGGTGCAAAACAACCTATTGAAATACATGCTACAAAAATAACTGTAGAAGGTGAATCAGACAATTCATATCCTCTACAAAAGAAAAGACATACAGTAGAATATTTAAGAACTATCGCTCACTTAAGACCAAGAAGTAATATGTTCTCAGCAGTATTCAGAGTTAGAAGTGTAGCTGCATATGCAGTGCATAAATTCTTCCAAGAAAGAAACTTCGTATATGCCCATTCACCAATAATAACAGGAAGTGACTGTGAAGGTGCAGGAGAAATGTTCAGAATAACTACTCTAGACTTAGATAATGTTCCAAAAACTGAAGAAGGTAAAATAGACTACTCTCAAGATTTCTTTGGAAAAGAAGCTAATTTAACAGTTTCAGGACAATTAAATGCTGAGATAATGGCACTAGCATTTAGAAATGTTTATACATTTGGACCAACTTTCAGAGCAGAAAACTCTTATACAGGAAGACATGCATCTGAGTTTTGGATGATAGAACCAGAAATAGCTTTTGCTGACTTAGAAGATAATATGGAACTTGCTGAAGATATGGTTAAATACATAATAAATTATGTATTAGAACATTGTCCAGAAGAAATGGAATTCTTCAATGCATTTGTTGACAAAGGATTATTAGAAAGATTACATAATATAGTAAATTCTGATTTCATAAGAATAACTTATACTAAAGCAGTAGAATTATTACTTGAATCAGGACAAAAATTCGAATATCCAGTAGAATGGGGAATTGATTTACAAACTGAACATGAAAGATATATAACTGAACAAATATTCAAAGCACCAGTATTTGTAACTGATTATCCAAAAGATATAAAAGCATTCTACATGAGATTAAATGAAGATGGAAAAACTGTTAGAGCTATGGACTTATTAGTTCCAGGTGTTGGAGAAATCATCGGTGGATCTCAAAGGGAAGAAAGAGAAGATGTTCTATTAGAAAGAATAGAAGAATTCGGTTTAAATAAAGAAGATTACTGGTGGTACTTAGAACTTAGAAAATTCGGTACTGCTACTCACTCAGGATTTGGTTTAGGATTTGAAAGAATGATAATGTACTTAACAGGTGTATCAAACATAAGAGACGTTATACCATTCCCAAGAACTCCTAAAAACTGTGAATTCTAATAATATTTAAATAAAATGACTTATTATAAATAATTATAATAAGTCATTTTAAATTGCAAGCAAATTATATTTTTTGAAAAATTAGGATTGCTTGACTATATTAATAATAAGAATTATATTTTACATATTATAAAATAAGGAGTGAATATAATACGTATGAAAGATATTGGACTTGTTGTTGAAGGCGGCGGTATGAGAGGTGTTTATACTGCAGGAGTATTAGATTTTTTTATGGAGAAAAATCTATATTTTAATGATTGTTATGCAGTATCAGCGGGAGCTTGTCATGTTACAAGTTATGTTTCTAAACAAATTGGTAGGTCCATGAAGATAACTCTAGATTATATCAATGATAAAAGATATTGCAGCTTAAGAAGTTTGATAAAAACAGGGGATTTATTTGGGGCTGAAATGCTATATGATATAATTCCAAATAAATTGGAGTTATATGATTATGATGAATTTAATAAATTTAAGGTTGATGGAAATTTTTATTCTGTAGTTACAAATTGTGAAAGTGGAAAAGTAGAATATATAAAACTAAATGAAATGAAAAAAGATATAATTGCTGTAAGAGCATCAAGCTCGCTTCCACTACTTTCTAGAATGGTTGAGATAAATAATAAAAAATATCTAGATGGAGGAATTACTGATTCAATACCAATCAAAAAATCTATTAAGGACAATCATGAAAAAAATGTTGTTATATTGACAAGAGATTCAAATTATAGAAAAAGTAAACCAAAATTTTTATTTATTATGAAATTAAAATATAAAAAATACCCTAATCTTATAAAAGCTATAGCAAATAGATATAAAGTGTACAATGAAACTCTAGATTTTATTGAAGAAAAAAGAAAAGAAGGAAAGGTATTTGTAATTCAACCTAAATCACCTGTAAATATAAGTAGAGTAGAAAAAAATAAAGATAAATTAAAGGCTTTATATAATGAAGGATATGAAGATGCTAAAAAATCTTATGCAGATTTAATGAAGTTTTTAAATGAAAATTAAAAGTAGTGTAAAGTGTTTTTTTAGGGTAGAAAAATTTAGTAAAATATTAAGAATCAATTAAGGTACAATTAAGAAAACTTTGTTATAATCCATGTATAAAGTAAGAGAATAATTAATAAAGAAGCAAGTCAGGAGGGAGAAATTAAGATGGAGATGGAAGAAAACATCATAGAAAACAAATATTGCAATTACTCGAAAAAAGATGGAAAAATAAATGCAAGAAAAAATAATAATTATTTTACCATAGAAAAGGAAAATATTAATTATTGTCCTAAATGTGAAAGCTTAGTAAATAAAAAAGATATTTACTGTAAAAATTGCGGTCAAATTTTAGAAAATGTAAAAAGTAAAAGGGAAAAATTTATAAATCAACAAGAAGAAAGAAGTAATTTAAATAATATAATATCAAGTTTTGATTTAATTACAGGATTAAAAACATCTGTAGTAGCACTTGTAATATTATATATTTTCTCTGTAATAATAAAATTATTAATAGTTGGAGGAAATGATCAAATAAGCCAATTAATTAATCCGGTACATATTATGTTATTTGGCAATATGGCAACTGTAGATATAATAATGTCATTATTTATGAATAGCAGTCAATCAAGTGTTAATTTTGGATTTTTATTATTATTAATCTTGCCAGTAGTATCATTTATATTATCATATAGATTATTTATGAAAAAAAGAAATACTTCTTTTTTAATACATTTAAAAAATTCTTTATCTGTAGCATTAATATATGCACTTTTATTAGTTGTTTTAGCTAAATTTTCACAAGTTGAAGTTAGCTTATCAAGTGGATTTGGACAATATGGGTATGGAATTTACCTTGGGTTTAGCACAATAAGTACTTTTATAAAAGGATTTATTATAGGATTTATTTCTATTTTATTTATGGGTCTAAAGAAAGAATATGAAAAAGAAAATTCTATAGTTTATGCTATAAAATTATCTCTTAAAGTTATATTAGGTGGGTATGTTTTAACTTTAATAATATTATCGCTACTAAATTTTGCAAATATAAATTATATATATGAATTAGGATTAAATAATTATATTAGCAACACATCAATGGCAGTAGTATTAAGTCAAATAGCTGTGTATTTATGGGCATTTTCAAATTTAATACCAGTTCATATTGGAAGTATGACAATATCTCTTATATCTTTATTTAAATCAAGTTTATCATTAGATATAACTTTACTTTTAGGTGCATTGATAGCACTATCAGCTTTAATATTTATAATTGTAGGTTGTAAATTAGAAAGTAAGTATAAAAGTAAAGATATAAAACCAGTAGTAATTTTTAGTGCATCTTATGCAGCAATTATGGGAGCAATTGGCTTATTAACAACTTTATATATAGGAGACAATGCAGCGTCTATGTTATCTTCTATAAGTGCAATGCAAATGGGATTTAATTTTATAATGGGAATAATAATGTCATTTGTATATAGTTTTGTAATGACTTTAGTTGGCTATAAATTAAATATATTTAATTATTTGGAGGAAAAAGATGAAAGATATGAAGTTATCTAATATACAAAAAGAGTCAGAAAAAATAAAAATTAAAAAAAGTATAAATGAGTATGAAGATTTAAAGTCACAATCCTTATTAAAACTTGGAATAATGACTTTTGATAAAATAAGAAAAAATGAAATTCATGATAAAGATTTTAATGAAATATGTGAAGAAATAAAAAACTATGATATAGAAATATATACTAAATATATGCAACTTAAAAATATTGAAAATGAAAATAATAAAACGACTTGTGAATGTGGGTATGTGGCATTAAAAAATGAAAAATTTTGTCCCCAATGTGGGAAAAGTTTAATAAAAGATGAAGTATCATATATTATTTGTCCAAATTGCAATCAAAAAATAGATGAAGATTCGAAATTCTGTTCTTGTTGTGGTAATAAAATAGAAGAAATACAATATACTTATAAAGAAAAAGAAAATTGTGATGATGAAGAATTTGCTTTTGACACAAGTGAAGAAATAGAAAAAGTTGATATATTACATGAAAATAAAAAAGATTTTCTTGATGAGGAAACTTACGAAGAAAACATACTAAATAATCATATAGATATAGATGAAAAGACAAAGGATGATACTTTTTTAGAAAAAAAGGGAAGAGAATTTTTAAAAAGTCATGAAGAAAATACTATAAAATAATTATCATTAAGAGATATAAAAAAGTTGCATAATATACTTTTTTATATCTCTTATGTTATATTTAAGATAATTTTTTTATAATATTAAACTACATTTAACTTATAATTATAAGAAATTTGATGTATTTATTAATATTTATTAAGATGAAATGATTAAATTTATATGTTAAAATATAATGTAGTTAAGGAATTTGGAGGGATAATATGAAAAAAAAGAAAGCAAAGTCAAGTAGCAAAAATATGTATGACACTTTTAGTATTACAATGGAATTAGAAAGACCTTTGCTTTACAATGAGGAAGATTATACAGAAAAGAAAAGAGAAGAAGAAAGACAAAATAGAGTTAAATCAATAAAGAAAGCATTGTTTGTTCTTCTATTTGTACTTACTGTATCTATAATAGGTTTTTTCATATGGTTAAGCAATGGTTATTCTTTACAAAGTTATGATATGAAATACTTAGAAAGTAATTCTAAAGTAGAAGTTAAAACTGATGGAGATTATACTTACTTTACTCCTACAAATGTAAATGCAACAAAAGGATTTATATTTTATCCAGGTGAAAGAGTAGATTCATCATCTTATGCAAAACTATGTAATATGATTGCATCATATGGTTATAAAGTAGTAGCTGTAGATATGCCTTTTAATTATGCAAGTTTTGGAGAAAATAAAGCAGATGATGTGATAAAAAATAATCCAGAGATTACAAAATGGGTTATAGGAGGAGATTCATTAGGAGGAACAGTAGCTTCTAATTATGCCATTAACAATAAAAATATTGAAGGTATAGTATTTATATCATCATATCCTAGAGAAAATATAAGTGAATTAGGTTTCAAGATATTATCTTTATGGGGAAGTAAAGACAATGTTGTAGATTATAAAGAATTAATTAATTCAAAAGAACGACTTCCAAAAGATACTAAATATATAGAAATAGAAGGAGCAAACCACTCTCAATTTGCAAATTATGGAACTTACAGTGGAGATGGAGAAGCTTTGATTAGTAGCGATGAACAAATGGATATAACCGTAAGAAATATAGTTAATTTTTTATATAATATACACTAAAAAAGAGTTTGCCTATTGCAAACTCTTTTTTAGTGTATATTATATATCTTTATAAAGTCCAATAGTTTCCCATTTTCCTTTTTTAACATCCTTTTTAAATCCATCAGCAAACCATTGTAAGTCTTTTTTTCTAATAGCCTTAAAAAGAATTAGCATAATAAAATAAATTATTATATTTAAGATAATAATTAAAGCAAGAGAATCATTTATATGTAAACAATAAAGAATAATTTTTGTAGCATAACTAGATAATGATATGGATAAGGTTGGTTTTAAAATCCAATCAAATATGTGAAATTTAAGCTTTGTTTCTTTCAATATTTTTATAACACCTAAAGATGTATTAAAAGTTGTACTTATAAATAAAACTAATATAAATCCTTTTATACCATATCTAGGTATTAAAAAAGTTATGGCACTTATTCTTACAAACATATCAATAATGTTAAATTTTAAGGTTGAAAATTGTAAATCAAGAGCATTTAAGCTACCATCAACAATTCTATCTAAATACATAAAAGGAATCAAAGGAGCTAAAATTTTAAGTAAATATCCCACTTCTTCGCTTTTATACAAACTAATTCCTAGTTCACTAGAAAAGCAAATAAATATACCTGTAGCAAATATGGCAATTAAGAGAGTAAACTTTACTACCTTAGATATTATATAATTTACTGTATTTTTTTTATTTAAAGCATTTGCTTCTGCAATTTCTGGTATTATCAATGTGGAAAAGGATGCTAAAAAAATAGATGGAAAAACTAATAGAGGCATAACCATTCCTTTAACCATACCAAATATGGATAAAGATAGAGCATCAGATGATCCATAAAGTCTTAAAGACTTTGGTATTAAAATATCTTCAACAGTTTTTAGAGAAGTTTGTATATAAGCACTAAATGCTAAAGGTATTGCAACTCTTATAATTTTAAAAAATGGATATTTATTATGTGAATTTTTATGAAAAGATATATTTTTATTTTCAAATATGTACAAAGTATAAGAATAAAATGCTGCACAAATATTACCTATGGAGTTACCAACAGCAATTAAAGCACAAGTGTAAGCTAAATCTCCATTTGAAAAAGATGTAATACATAAAGATACAATAGTTACCATAACTAAAGTTTCTATAATATCAGCACTTATACATTTTACAACTTTTCTACAACCGTAAAAATAACCGTTAAGGCAACAAGATATACCAACAAAAGGTAAAGAATAAGATAAAATTTTTAAAGGTATAATAGCTCGCTCATCTTGGATCCATGATATGGAAATAAATTCTGATAAGTTAAATAATAAAAATCCAGTAACAATACTAAAACATAAAGTATAAAATATACCCTTTAAAACAATATTTTTTAGTAAATGATTATTGCCCTTTCCAATTTCTTCAGCAACAAGTCTTGTCATAGTAACTCTTATGCCTGAGATAGCTAAAGTTTGGCATACAATATTAATACTCATGATAAGTTGGAATAATCCCATACCTTCTGCACCTATTTTGTTGGATAAATAAATTCTAAAAGCCATGGATATAAATCCTAGTGTCATTGTAGATGCAGTAAGTAGTATTATATTAATCAATAAGTTTCTTTTTTTCATAATTATCTCCCTGCAATCTTAGAAAATATTATTTTAAATTTATATATTATTTATATGCTTTAATATTATTAAAAAGTATAAACAAAAAATTTCTATAAATATGATATAAAGTTAAGAGTAAAAAACTTGCAATTATTGAAGATAGAGGTAAAAAGGTGTAAAATGAGTAAAAGAGTATTTTTACAATCAGCGACAGTATTATTAAAAATTCATTTGAGAGGAGACTTATATGGAGTTAAGTTTATTAAAAAAGGCTAAAAAAGGTGATAAAAAAGCTTTAAAAAAACTTATGATAAATAATAGTGAATATATATACAAATTAGCCTTTATGCATACTAAATATGAAGATGATGCAAAAATAATAATGAAAAATACTATAGCTTATATAAACGATAATATATATAAATTATCAAAAATTAAGAATTTTAATGAATATATGATAAAAGTAACTATAAAATATATTAATGAATATGTGGAAGAAGTTGGAGTGGTGGAAGATGATAATAATATAAACTATCTTGATATCAATGGAAATATTGATATGTACAAAGCTATAGATTTATTAGATATATATCAAAAAAATGTAATTATATTATTATATTTTTATAAAATGACTTATAAAGAAGTTGGGGATATACTTGATATGAATGAAAGTACTATTAAAATGTATCTTAGAAGCGCTTTAAAAAATATGAAAGAAAGTATAATATAGGAGAGTGCTTATGGAAAATAGAAAATTAAATAAAAATATTAGTAAGATTGATTTTGATAGTGTTAATATAGATAAATATGTTGAGTCAGATATAGATGAATATATTAAATATTTTAATATAGATGAAGAGTCGAAAAATAAAATTATTATTCCTACTGATCTAAAAAAAAATGTAAAGGAACCTTTTAAGGAAGTAAAAAGGGAAAAAAGAAAAAATATTAGATATACATTTTTAGATTTAATTATAGTAGCAATAATTTTACTTCCAGTAGGTGGAATAATAAATCCTAAACTTTTTGAAAATTTACCTACAGTTTATCCTGTATTTAAGAAAATAAATAAAGCTATACAAATTGATAATATAAAATCTATGATGGGAATAGATAATAAAGAAGTAATAGAAGGTAGTGCAGATTCTTCTGTAGAGACTATTTTTATAGAAGAAAAAGATATAAGTGAGCCTAGAAATAATAATGAAGCAATAAAACTTATTCATTCTTTAGCTAATACTCTTATAAAAGCTGAATATAAATGGCAATGTAGTGAAGTTACGCCCAAAACTATAAAGTTAGCCATTAAAGGTGTAGAAAAAATAAGTGATGATTATGATAGAATGCACCTTAGAAATAGTTTGGCTAAATGGAAAAGGGGGGATTTTTCTAATGCAGTTGAAGTACATAATTACGTATGGGCAATGTTAAATGGGAATGTGGGAAAAGCTGAAGCTTTAGATAATGATGCAATAAGTTTAATTATAAAAAAATATTATGATAAAAAAGAAGGGGAAAAATAATATGAATAATGAGTTAAATCACTTTGATTCAAAAGGAAATGCCATAATGGTGGATGTAACAGAAAAAAATATTACACAAAGACAAGCTATAGCAAGGGGAAAAATATTTGTAAATAAAGAAACATATGATAGAATTTTACAAGGAAATATGGCTAAAGGTGATGTGCTGGCAGTTGCAAGAGTAGCAGGAATAATGGCTACGAAAAAAACATCAGAGCTTATTCCTATGTGTCATCCTTTAATGCTTACAAAGTCTCAAATTGATTTTGAGTTTAATGAAGAAGAAAAAAGTATAACAGCCATATCTTTAGTTAAATTAGCAGGCCAAACAGGTGTGGAAATGGAAGCTTTAACAGGTGTTAATGTGGCTCTTTTAACTATTTATGATATGTGCAAAGCTATAGACAAAAATATGGTTATATCAGATATTCATTTAGTTGAAAAAACTGGTGGTAAAAGTGGTAAATTTACATTTGAAGGAGTAAAATAAAAAAAGTTGCCTTAAATTTTAGGGCAACTTTTTGTTATATATTTACATAAAAAATTTCATTTCCAAAGCTATTTATAAATTTAATTAGATCATTGTAACTTATAAAGACAGTAGAAGTATTTACGTTGGGATGAACACCTAGAATTTCTTCATTTTTTAAATCTTCATCTAAAACTATATTTACCAAGTGTTCATCATCATTGATTATACCAAGAGGTGTTACAGCACCTTTTGATAAACCTAAGTGTTTTTCTAATCTTTCTTCAGAGGCAAAGCTAAGAGCTGTAGAATTTATTTGAGATTTAATTGATTTTAAATCAGCTTTTTTGTCACCCTTTAATACAACAAGATAATGTTTTTTACTATTGGAATTTTTCAAAAAAAGATTTTTTACAATGTGTCCATTTTTATTTAAATGAAGTTCATCCATGGCATCAATAGTATAAACAGCAGGATGGTCTATTAATTTATAGTGAATATTTAATTCATCTAATTTTTTTAAAACTTTTTCTTTTTTATCCATAACAAGTCTCCTTATATAAATACTTTATTTTAATTATAATTGGAAGATAAAATTTTTGCATCATATCCTACTAAATTAATAGTTTTATAGTTATAATTAACTAATAATGGTGAAAATAAACAATAAATAAGGAAAGTGGGATAAAAAATGGAAAAATTATTTTATATAGATTCATATATTAAAAACTTTACTGCTGAAATAGAAGAAATTAAAGAAGTTGATTCAAAATATCGTGTATTGTTAGATAAAACAGCTTTCTTCCCAGGAGGTGGAGGTCAATATAATGATTTGGGGCTTATAGATAATATAAAAGTTGTAGATGTTTATGAAGAAAATGATAAAATTTATCATGTATTAGACAAAAAGCCAAATAGAATTCATAAAGTTAAATGTGAAATAGATTGGGATAGAAGAGAATATGGTATGCAACATCACTTGGGACAACATATTATATCAGCTTGTTTTAACAATGAGTATAAAGCAAAAACTGTAGGATTTCATTTAGGAAATGAAGCAAGTACTGTAGATATTGAAGGATTTTTTAAAGAAGAAGACATATTAAAAATTGAAAATATGTGTAATGAAATTATTAGAGAAAATATAGCTGTAGAAACGTTTAATATAAGTAAAAAAGAAGCTAAAAAATTAAAAATAAAAGAAGATTTATCTAAAATGCATAATGATATAAGAGTTGTAAAAATAGATGATGTAGATATGAATTTATGTTGTGGTGTTCATGTGAAAAATACTTTAGATTTAAGAATTATAAAAATAAAGAAATTTGAAAAATATAAAAAAGCGACAAGAATTGAATTTCTTTGCGGGACAAAGGCAATTGAAGATTTATTAAAAAGAGATAATTATTTACATAAAATCTGTAAAATGTTAAGTAGTAATGAAGAAGGTGCTTACAAAAGCATAGAAAATCTTAATGATAAATTAAATGAAGTAAACAGAGAAAATAGAAGATTAGAAGAAATTATAAGTAATTATGAAATAAAAGAAATGATTGAAAATGCACAAAAAATTAACAATATGAGTGTTATAGTAAAAACATATGAAAATAAAACTATGAATTATATCAATAAAATTGCCAATAAAATAAGTGAAAGAGATGATATGGTGGCTTTATTTGCTTTAACTAATAATGATAAATTAAATTTATTATTTGCTTGTTCAAAAAATTTAGAACAACTTGATATGAACAATTTATTAAAAGATAGTATTAAATTAGTAGATGGAAAAGGTGGAGGAAGTAAAGTTTTAGCCCAAGGTGGAGGCAAAAATAACGGAAATTTAGATTCATTGTTTGATTATGTGAAAATGAAATTAAAATCAAACTAATTTGAACTTATTATTTGAAAAGATGTAATTTATTCAGTATAATAAGAGATTGAATGTGAAAATCTATTTTTTCAAAATATGAACAACGAAAGGACCATAAATATGAAAAAAGAATTATTTAATGGTAAAAGACTTAAAGTAGCCAGAATATATAGAGGAAAAACTATAGATCAAGTATCTAAAGAAACTAATATAAATAAAAAAGATATACTAGCTTTTGAAGAAAATAAATATAAACCTACAGTGGAAAATGCTTTGAAATTATCAAATGTACTACATTTTCCTAGGGATTATTTCTATAGAAATGAAAATATAAAAATAAATGTGGAAGCTGTACATTTTAATCCACAATCAACTATACAAAGAAATGAAGAAATCTCCTATAGAGAAAAACTAGTAATGATTCATAAGCTTTATTTATTCTTTGAAAACTTTATACAATTCCCTGAGTTACAATTACCGCAAAATTTACACAGAAATATGAATGAGGAAGAGTTAGCTACAAAATGCAGAGAATATTATGAAGCTGGCGATGAACCTCTTGTAAATATGCTTTCATTTATGGAGGCTATAGGTGTTGTAGTTACAGGAATGAATATTGATAGAAGAGGAGCTTCTCCATATTCACAAAAACAAAGTATAAATGGAAAAAGTAAATATATAGTATCTCTTGGGCATGATAAAAATTCATTAGCACAAAGAAATTATGACTTAGCTTATGAATTTGCTTTTATTATAAGTAATGAGTTAAACATACCATCAAAAAGATTTAATAAAGATGATTTTGCATCTGCGCTATTATTACCAAAAGATAGATTAATAGAAGAATTGTCTAATCCAAATGAATTAGAATCTTATTTAGAAGTTAAATCTAAATTTATGGTACCACTTACAATAATTTTATACAGAGCTTATGCATTAGGTTTAATAAATTACAAAAAATATAATTATTTAATGAATGAAATAAGCAAAAATGGATGGCACAAAGAAGAGCCTTTAGATAATGTAAAAGCAACTCATCCAACTTGTTTAAGAAATGCTTATAAATTACTTTTAGACAATAATATAGTAAGTAAAAATACATTAATGGAAAAACTATATAATGAAAATATGATTTTACATCCAGATGACTTAGAAATACTAATGGGTCTTAAAGAAGGTACTTTAGTAGATAAAAAAGATGTAAAAGTTTTAAGCTTCAATAATAAAAAAAGAAAATAATAGAAAATTATTTGACTAACTTATAAAAGGAGTATACCTATCAATATACTCCTTTTATAGGTTTTATAAAACTGTATTTTATAAGCTACTTCGTTTTTTAAATTTAGTAAAACATTTTTATTAATTTATTTCTCAATTAATTCATATAGATCCTTTCTTCTATGGTTAAGAAGAGGTAGTTCTTCTCTAATTTTATCAACATAGTCTAAATCAATTTCATATGTAATTATATTTTCTTTATCATCTAACTCACAAAGAACTTCACCAAAGGGAGAAACTATCAATGAATGACCATAAGAAACATAAGAAGAATTATAATCTGAAGCGGGAGAACAGCCTATGGTATAAATTTGATTATCAACAGCCCTAGATCTAAACATAAGATGCCAATGGGCAGGGCCTGTAGTCATATTAAAAGAAGCTGGTACGATTATAACCTTTGCTCCTTTATTTACCATAAGTCTAGCAAGTTCGGGAAATCTAAGATCATAGCATATGCAAAGGCCTATTTTGCCAAATTCACTGTCAAATACAGTTACATCATCTCCTGGACTTAAAGTATCAGATTCTTTAAATGTTTGTTTTCCTTTTATATCAATATCAAATAAATGTATTTTTCTATGTTTGGCAATTTTTTTACCATGTCTATTGAAAACAAAAGAAGTATTATAAATCTTGTTATTATCAAACTCAGGAATAGATCCTGCAACTAAATAAATATTATTTTCTTTTGCAATATTTGATAAAAAATTATAGGAATAATCACCCTCTTTTTCGGCATAAAGTGGGAAATTAGAAGTAACATAAGGAGTAGAAAACATTTCAGGTAAAACAACAATATCCACCCTTTTACAAGTTAAATCTTTTATTAAATTATAAGCTTTATCTAAGTTTTCTTTTTTGTTTTGAGAAACTTTCATTTGAATTAAACCAATTTTTAATTTATTCATAAATACCACCTTAAAATAATATCGTATATAAGTATTATGAAATACTATATCTATTAATTCAACCTATATATATTATTGATTTATAAGTTGAATTAATAGATAAATTAATATACAATTATCATAATTAGTTTTTATATTTGAAAAAAATTATATAATGCCTATAAATTAATATACTATAAATATTAAAAGTCAACTTCTAGGGTGAAAATAAAATTTAACCGAGGGGTTGATTTTTTATTAGGGGGGAGTTATTTGAAAAAGATACTAATATTAAAAATGGGTGATACTTTAAAATCAATATCTCAAAAATATGGAGAATTTCCTCAACATATTATAAATAAAATTAACTTGAGTGTAGATGAATTTATAGTTGTAGACTGTCAAAGAAAAGAATTTTTGCCAAGTGTTGATGATATAAAAGGAATTATAATTACAGGTTCTCATTCTATGGTGACGGATTATGAGCCTTGGAGTGTAAGAATTTCCAATTGGTTAAAAAATATAATAAATACAAATATACCTATTTTGGGAATTTGCTATGGTCACCAATTGTTAGCAGATATTTTAGGAGGAGAAGTTGGATATAATTCTAAAGGTATGGAAGTTGGAGAAAGTGATATTTATCTTACAAAAGAAGGTCAAAAAGATAAATTATTAGGCGTACTACCTGAAAAATTTGAAGGATATGAAGCGCATTCTCAAAGTGTTTTAAAACTTCCTTCAAACGCTAAAATCTTAGCTTATAATAATCATTATCAAATTCAGTCATTTTCTTATGAAAATCATATATGGACAACACAATTTCATCCGGAGTTTATAAGTGATATAGTAAAGGAATATGTGAAAATTAATAAGAAAAATATAATAAATATTGGAAAAGATTACAATGAGATATATAATGAAATAGAAGATTATAAATATGGAGAAATTTTATTAAATCAATTTATAAAAATTATAAAATCATATGAATAAAATTTAAATTTGTATAAGCGATAAGGAGGAGATTTTATTTATGGAAAAACTAACAATAAATCAAGGAATGATAAAGGTAGCGGAATTAGAAAGAAATTATAGATATAAATCACCTTATATTATAAATAGAAAAAAAGCTAGTATAACTTATATACTTGAAGCTGACGGAGGTAGATTTGATTGTGATGAAAAATTTGATTTTGAAAAAGAATTAAATGAATTAATCTCTTTATCTGAAGAAATAGAAAAAATTAAGACAGCCATATCTTATGCCAATAATACGACTGTTATAGAAGTTTTAGGAGAAAAAATAAGTATTCAAGGCGCTTTAAATAAGGTAAAATTAAAAAGAGATCTGGTATTCCAATTGGAAAATTTACTTCAAGAAGTTAAGGTTAGCAAAGAAAGAAAAGTAGATGCAGCTGCCACATCGGTTTATTATAAGGTAACAGAATTGAATTTTAATAGAAAAAATATGGAAAAGATGGTAGCTGATTTAAATGAAGAAGTACTTCAAATGGAAGTTGCCATAAATAAAGCTAATAATGAAACATATATAGAAATAAATTAGTTTATTATTATAAGAGATAAAAATCTCTTGTTTATAATAAAACATGTTTGATGAAAAAAATGATACATAGATGTTTTAGAAAACTCATAGGAGTTTAGATTTAAGAATTATTATATTTACAATTTACAACTTAAAATTTATTTACAAATCAATCTTATAATTTATAACTAAAATATTTTAGATGGATAAAAAATTAATAAAAATATAAATTTATCAAACATGTAAAGGGGGCAAATATAAATAGCAATATTTATATTCGCCCCCTATTTATTTTTAATATAAATAATTATTCTTTTTCCCAAGCAATCATTATGAAATCCTTACCAGTTTCTTTTTTTATATATGCTTCAGCTTCTTTTATTGCAATTTCATCAGCTTCTGTAATATTAGCTATGTGGTAACTTTTATCATCCATGATTAGACCTCCAAAAATAATTATTTTTATTAGTATATGAAAAAAATAAAATATCATAAAGAAACATATTAGCAAAAATGATAAAAATATTTTTTTATAGCAAATTTTATAAATATATTTTAAAATTTAAAAATTTAATATAATATATTTATAAATAAAGAAAAATAAAGTTTATATAAAATAAAAATAACATTGGGGGAACAAATGATAAAAAATAATAAAGCACATAAATTAGCTGTATTATCAGCCACATCTATGTTGTTTGCAGCAGGAGTTACACAAATTCATGCTGATTCAAATAAAGGAGAAGTAACAGCTGATTCACTTAATATAAGAAGTGGGCCATCAATATCACACTCTGTTATAGGAGGGTTGAAAAAAGGAAATAAGGTTGAAATAATATCTTGTGAGAAGAACTGGTATAATATAAAATATGGCAGTAAAACTGGATGGGTAAGTGGATCTTATATTTTAATAAAAAACTCAGAAACTACAAGAGATGATCAGAATTTATCCACAAATAATAAAAAACTTATAGCTATAGCTAGATTAAATGTTAGAAGTGGAGCTTCAACAAAATATAAGAAAATTGGATACATAGCTAAAAACGAAACAGTCGATATGTTGGGTGTTGCCAGTTCTGGTTGGTACAAAGTTAAATTAAGTGATGGCACAGTAGGATATGCCAGTAATTTATATTTAAATGAAATTACTAATTCAAGTAATAATAATGAAAATAAGGGTAATGATAATGATGTATCAGTAAAGAATACATTAATAGCAACATCAAATTTAAATTTAAGAAGTGGTCCGTCCACGTCTTATAATACTTTAGGAGTAATATATAAGGGTGATAAGGTTAGTGTCATAGAATATACTAGTGATTATTGGTATAAAGTTAAACTTTCCAATGGAAAAGTAGGATACTGTAGTTCATCATATTTAAAATCACAAAGTCAAATAGACTCTATTACAAATAAGCCAAGTAGTTCTCAAGATATAGATTACACATTAGATGTAAAAGCCTATGCTTATTGTACAGGAAATATAACTGCAACAGGAACAAAGCCTACATTTGGAAGAACCATAGCAGTTGATCCTACAGTAATTCCTTATGGAACTAGAGTATACATACCTGAATTTGATAAAACTTTTATTGCTGAAGACTGCGGTGGTGGAATAAAAGGAAATAAAATAGATATTTATATGAATACAAAAGAAGAATGTACAAATTGGGGAGTTAGAAATATAACTCTTTATATTTTAAAATAAATCAAGCCAAGAATTTCTTGGCTTTTTTGGTGTGAGTAAAAATTATATTATTTATAAAATATAGTTTTGAAAATGTTTACAAATCGTAAAGTTAAGTTACAAAGGAGAAAAAATATTAAAAAATTTATATTTATGAATGAATTGATAGAGTTATTGGAATTACTAGATTGCATCTATTAAAAAATATTACAATATATACAAATATGTTACTTATTTGTAACTTTTTTCTGCAAAACCCTTTAAAAAGTTACTAAAATGTAATATTATATATATATGAGATTGATAAAAAACAAAATAAATAGAGAAAAAACTTTCAATTTAAATAATAACCTGAAAACAAAACAAGGGGGAAATATGATAAAAAATACTTTAAAAATAGTTTCACTTGCATGTGCTTTGATAATAACAATTGGATTTGCTAAAGTAACAGAAGTAGATGCAGCTGTAATAAATGGAACGACAACATCAAATATAAATGTTAGAACTGGTGCTTCAACTAAATATAAATCAATAGGAAAAATTAAAAAGGGAAAAACTGTAAAGATATTATCAAGTAAAAATGGATGGTATCAAGTTCAATATAGCAATACAAAAGGATGGTCTAGTAGTAAATACATAAAAAAATCTACAACATCATCAAATGTGAAAAAAACACTAAAAGTTAAAGCTTATGCATATACTGGAGGTGGATATACATTTACAGGAACTAAAGCCAAATATGGAACTTTAGCTGTAGATCCAAAGGTTATACCTTATGGAACAAAAGTTTATATTAAAGAATTAGATAAAGTATTCACTGCAGAAGATTGTGGTGGAGGAATAAAAGGAAATACAATAGATATATATATGAATACTCAGTCAGCTTGTAAAAGTTGGGGAGTAAGAAATATAACACTTGAAATATTAAAATAAAGAATTAAAAAGCAAGGCTTAAGTCTTGCTTTTTAATTTTATAAAGGAACATATTGATTAATTTGTCATATAATATACTGTAAATTAATTTATAACAAAATAATACCAGAGGAGATGTGTTACATGGCAAAAATAACTAAACCAGTTACTGATGTAGGAAAAGAAGTTATAAATGGTGTAGGAAATGTGGCAAAAGAGACTATTTCCACAGGAATAAATGTGGGAAAAGATGTAATAAATGGAGCTGGAAATGTGGCAAAAGAGACTATTAACACAGGTGTGAATGTGGGTAAAGCTGTTAAAAATAATATAAAAAAATAAGGTGCAATTTGCACCTTATTTTTTTATGTACTCTTCACCATTAACTTTTAGAGAATAAGGTGCATAATTTTTTAAGATCATATCAAAATTTACATCACCTTTATCAGGTATATTAAAAGAGCCTTTAGCAAAGACTAAATTCCCATTCTTATGAAGTTGTTCAACATTTATGCGATATTTTATGTTTAAAATACTTTGAACAGACTCTTTTACAATAGAAGAGTAAGTAGATGCATTTGATGATGATAAAGTTTCATTTTCAACTTTAAAATTACTATTATTTGAGTCTGTGTAAGACGGTTTATACAACTTATTCCACAGAAACATAAGGATTAATGTGCTAAGTATTACAATAAAACCTAATACAATTTTTTTTCTAAATTTATAGAATTTTGAGTTTAAAAATTTTTGTTTTTTTGCTTCATGAATTTTTATTTTTTTGTGTTCTTGATAACCGATTATTTTAGCATCATTACCTAATTTTCTTAAATTTAATTTAGGAACTTTGCCTTTCCCCTCTAATTCGGCTTTTTTGTCAATGAATATTATTGTATTCTTAAGATTAGAATTTTTCATTGCACTTCCCCCTTTATGATTCCCTTTAACATAATAATACTATATGAGAATCAAAAAAAACAATAAACTTAGATATATTATTATGTAAAAAAAATATATACTCATAACAAAAAAATATTACAAGAATATGTATAATTAAAATCTAAATTACAAGGATTTACTAATTCAATACAGAGTATATTAAATCTCTTTTTTAGATACACTTGTTTTAACTGATACAAATTGTATTTTACCAAGTTTTCCTGTTAAATTATTAATTGTATCCATATCACTAACAACAGTTAAACATATAACAGATACACCTTCTTCATCAAAGGGAATACCCATTCTTCCTTTAATTATTTTCTTAAACCCACCTAAAACTTTATTGAATTCTTGTTGGCATTTTTCTGGTTCATCTAAAACAGCACTTATTACAGCTATACGGCTCATATAAATTCACTTCCTTTTCAGTTAGGTAATTAATTTAATTTTAGCAGTAAAATATTTATAAATCTATATAATGAGTCAATTAGAATTATAAAGTTTAAAAATATTTAAAAAATATAAAATATACTTGCTATCGAATAGATGTTCGTATATAATAAAAATACAGAACAAGCATTCAGAACGAATGTTTTTGGGGATGTCATTAATATTTTTATCATATTAGTACAAGCATATAAATATATATAGATTAAAATAATTTATTTTAGGAGTGATGAATATGAGAACATTAGTAACTAATGAAAAAAGAATAGAGGATATAACATTAGATAATATAAAAAATGGGGAAGTAACATTACTACAGTTAAATGAAATATATAATAAAATGGGATTTGTATTTATAGCAGATTCTGGTAAATTTACGGGAATTAGGAAAGAAAGAAAACATTAAATAAATGTATTATTTACATATAAAGATAATCATATAGGCCATACTTGTGTAAATATCAAGTAATAGGCCTATTTTTTATTACAATATGAAAAGCAATAAGATAAAGAAAAAATGTGTAACAATAAAGTTACATATTGAAAAATTTCTTGTCTAAAGTAAAAAATTAAAATATAATCCTTATGTAAGGGATGAGGTGATAAAATGAGTGATAATTCAAAAAATAAAATATATAAAAGAATTGGCTTAATATCAGGTATTATAATAATTATTTGTTGTATAACTTTAAATATCTTTACAAAAAATTCTTTATATAATGGAAAAATAGCTAATAATATTTTTATTCAAGGTATTGATGTATCTAATATGACTAAATCAGAAGCTATTGAAGTTGTAAATAAAAAATATACACCACAAAATTTAAATTTAGTTTACCAAGATAATAGCTATGAAATTGATTATAAAGATATTGATTTAAAATATGATACAAAAAATATAGTAAATAAAGCATATAATAGTACAAGAACAGGGTCTTATTTTAATGATATTACTTCATATATGAATATAAAATCTTCAGGAAAGAAATATTCTATAAAAGTTACATATGATGAAAATAAACTTGATAAACAAATATATAAAATTGCTAATAAAATCAATAAAAAATCAAAAAGTGCAACTTTAAATGTTGGTAGCACAATAAGTTATACTCAATCAATAACTGGTTTAAAGTTTGAAACGGAAGAAAATAAAAATTTAATTGTAAAAGCTTTAGAAAATAAAAATTATGCAAATATTGATTTAAAAGTAACAGTAACTAATCCTAAAGTATCAACAGAAGATGTTGCAGCTATAGATACTATGTTAGCTTCTTTCTCAACAACATTTAATGCAGCTTTAAAACCAAGATCATTTAATATAGGTCTTGCTGCTCAAAGATGTAACAATGTTATTTTATTACCAGGAGAAACATTCTCATATAATGAACATACAGGTATGAGAGTACTTAGTAATGGGTTTTTAAATGCATCAGTAATTGTTGGTGGTTCTTATTCAGATGCGCCAGGTGGTGGAGTTTGTCAAACTTCAACAACTTTATTTAATGCAGCTTTATTATCAGGATTACAAATAGACCAAGTTAGAAATCATTCTAAAACATCTCATTATGTTCCAAGAGGAAGAGATGCTATGGTTAATGATAGTGGTAGTGATTTAAAATTCACTAATAATTTTGATCATGCAGTATATGTTCAATGCTATAGAAGTGGAAGTAGTGTTTCAGCAACTATATATGGTTCATCTAAAGATAAAGTTGGTGTTAGTATAAAAGTTGACAACTTTACATATAATGGATTGCCAGGAGCAAAAACATATAGAACTATTACAAAAAACGGAAAAAGTAAAACATCACAGATATATACAAGTGTATATCAACAATAATATTATAAAAAGCTATCTTTATGTAAGAAACTTACATAAAGATAGCTTTTTATAATATTATTGTCAGAAGATAAAGAAATTTTTATGTATAATGGAAAAAAGTAGTGATTGTTGATATAATTTATTTAAGTTACGGTAAAGAGAGGTGTATGTATGGAATATATTTCAGGAAGATATGAAATATTAGATAATAATGATAAAATTGTATGTGGTAAATTATATAAAGCTAGAGATTTAGAAAATGATGTTTTAGTGTATATTCAATTGTTGAAAGATAATAAATATATTAGTAAAAGTTTTTTACCGAACTTAATAGATGAATCTACTATGTTAAATGAAATTAATTCATATAATATAGCTAAGATTTTAGATTTGGGAATTCATTTAAGTCACGAGGAAAGATACTTTTATGTGGTAAATGAATATTTTTGTGGCATAGAATTGAAAAAAATTATAAAAGGAAACTATATTGATTTAAATAGTATAGTTACAATCACAAAGAAAATACTTAAAACACTAGATACAGGATATAGTCAAGGTCTTTATCATGGAAGTCTTAGTGAAGAAAATATTTTTGTGGATGAAAATTATAATATAAAAATATATGATTATTGTATTACTAAAGCTAATAAAGGTGTAAATGTAAGAAAGGATAATTGTATTGCATTTTTATCACCACATCAACTTAATATAAATTATACAGATAAGGAAAGTGACTTTTTTACTTTGGGTATAATTTTATTTGATGCTATTTTTAAAAAAATGCCTTTTGGTATTGGTAAAGATGAAGCAGAAATGTTAAAATTAATAGATAAAGGAATTGACTGGAATACTGTGGGCATAAATAATGAAAATATAGCTCTAGTAAATATAGTTAAAAAGCTTACAAGAAGAACTGAAAAGTATAACGGTATAAATGAGATATTAATTGATTTAAGTAACTTTATGTATGTTAAAGCTGATATTGAAGAAATAGATGAATTTGATGAAGAAATAGATACTCAAATTAATAAACCTAAAAATAAAATATTTCAAAAAGTAATGCTTCTTGCTTTAACAGTTACAATGTTAATTACTGTAATAACTCAGTTTAGGTAAGATTTAAGTAAAATGAAAAATAATTATTTGTCAGGAGAAGAATATGAAAGTAAATTGGAACTCAAAGTATAATACCATATCAGTATATGCACTGATTGTAATTTGTTGTAGTATAATTTTTTATTTTGTAGCATCGCAAATTGGATCTTTTAGTGAAAAAATAAGTATTTTAATAGGAATATTGTATCCTTTTATAATAGGATTTGCTATAGCTTACTTATTAAACTTTATACTAAAGTTTTATGAACATACTATTTTAGATAATGTTCAAGGAAGTTCAAAACTTAAAAAAGGTCATAAAAGAAGTATCTCTTTAATTTTGACTTATTTAACAGCTGCAGGTATATTTTATTTATTTGTACATTTTATAGTTCCTCAATTAATTGATAGTATTATGGGATTGGTAAATGATGTACCTATGTATGTTGACAATGTAACTAAGCTTTTTGATGATGTAATGAAGGAAACTAATTTAAGTCCTGAATATACAGCATTAATACAAGAACAAATGAATAAATATATTAATATTATAATGGATTTTGCAAAGGAAGTTATACCAGTTGTAGGTAATACTTTAAAAATGATTGCATCAAGTATATGGAATATAGTTCTTGGTATCATTATTTCTGTATATCTATTAATAGATAAGGAATATTTCTTTGCTATAAATAGAAAGATAACATGTGCATTATTTTCAGATAAAATGGCAAGTAGAATTTTTGAATTAACACATAGAACAAATGAAATATTTGGGAAATTTTTAAGTGGTAAGATAATTGACTCAGCTATTATAGGAGTATTATCATTTGTAGTATTTTCTATATTCAAAATACCATATACTTTATTAATATCTGTAATAATAGGTGTAACTAATATAATTCCATTCTTTGGACCATTTATAGGAGCTATACCATCATTTATTATTATATTATTTGTATCTCCAACAAAGGCTTTAATATTTTTAATATTAATATTTATAATACAACAAATAGATGGAAATATAATAGGGCCTAAAATATTGGGAGATTCAATAGGTATATCAGCCTTTTGGATATTATTTGCAATACTTGTAGCAGGTGAATTTATGGGACTTGTAGGTATGATAATAGGAGTACCTGTATTTGCCATAATTTATTCAGTTATAAAAGAAGATGTAGAGTATAAATTAAAAAATAAAGATTTACCGACAGAAACTAAAGATTACATGAATAAAATGTAATATAAATTAAGGGGGAGTATTATGAAAAAAAAGGGGTTTTTCATAGTTACGTTAATGATAATATTATTATTTACTTTAAATGTTTTTGCAGATAGTATAGATAGTGCATCAAATTACTTTGCTAGTGACGAGGATGTAAATATATCTAAAGAAATTTTAGGTGATATTTATTCTGTTGGGAGAACAATTAAAGTAAATGATAAAGTCGAGGGGGATATTATAGTTGCAGGTGAAACTATTGATATAAATTCAAAGGAAGTAAGTGGAAATATTAGAACTGCTTCTAGAATTTTAAATATTAATAGTAAAAATATTAAAAATATTACAGCTGTAGCACAAAATATCAATATAGACAAAGAGACCATAGCTAATGGTATCTATGTTTCAGCTGAAAAAATTAATTTTAAAGGAAGTTGTAATGGATTTTATGCCAATGGTTCAACTGTTATAATTAATGGTAAAATAGATGGAAATCTCAAAGTTAATTGTGATGAATTAATAATTGCAGATAATGGTGAAGTAACTGGTGAAGTAGAAGTTTATTCTCCAAAAGAGCCCATAACTAATTCTAAAATAAGTATGAGTGATATTAAATATACTAAAGTTGATAATTCTAAAAATGAAAATGAATTGAAAGCTTTAGTTGGATTTTCAACAATAATATCACTATTAGCATCATTAATACTTGGATTTGTTATATATACTGTATCTAAAAAATTCTTTATAAGAACTAATGATTTATTGATAAAAGAGCCTCTACCAGTAGTACTTGGAGGTATGGCATCTTTTATATTAGTACCTATAGTTAGTTTGTTATTATTTATTACAGTTGTAGGATTGCCTCTTGGAATATTATCATTAATTATATATTTTATAATAGTATATTTGTCTCCAGTTGTAATGGGTATAATTCTTGGAAGACTTATATTAAAATATAAAAATCCATATTTACAATTATTTGTAGGTATATTAGTAGTAAGATTACTTAGCTTACTTCCAATGGTAGGAGCCTTTGTTTGGGTTGTAAGTGCTATGATTGTCCAAGGATTTATAGTATATGAGTCTTATCAATCAATTAAATATAAAGAAAATAGAATATAGAAAAAGAAAAATATGAGTTTATTAAGCTCATATTTTTTTATTGTAAAGTTATAAAAATTTTAGATATACAAATATTAGGTATAATTAAAATATAGCCAATAAGATGAATACAGAAAAATTAAAATGAAATTATGATAAAGAAGATTAAAATATGAAAAAAGAAAGAAGACGTATAATTATTGATTTTGAAGTACTGTCCAAGGGAAACTTTTGGATGCGATGTATGAAAGATTATAAAACTCAAGCAGAACATATTATTATAAATGATAGCTATAGAAGTTTAAAAGAATTGTAACTATTTATGGGTGAAGATATAAGAGAAAGTTCTGTACCTTTTGATTTAAATAGATATCCTCTAGAAGAAGAAATTAAAGAGCTTACTACTTATTGTTTACACGATGTAAGAATGACATACAAAGTTTTTGAAGAAGTTTATTATAAATATGAAGCACAGTTAGGATTAATAGAATATTTTAATTTAGATGATTCTTTATTTAATAAAACAGAGGCTCAACTGAGTGCCTATATACTGGGAGCCAGAAAATCCAATTATAATAGAAATGATATGAAATATTTTGAAATTGTAGATAGTATAAATAAGACTATTCCAGATAAGCTAGATAAATCATGGTATATAAGTATTGCAAAGGATAGGTTGGAAAGTTTTATACCGGAGGATTCTTTTACATTGTTTGATTATTTCAATGGAATATAAGATGATAAATAAAAAAGGAACTGATAAATCAGCTCCTTTTGTTTGGGCTAGCGTCATACTTATACTAGATGTATAAGTTCCCACTTATAATATAATTATATGATATATTTCAAATAAAGTAAATGGTAATTTTTAACAAGGAGCTAATGGGATTATAGATATAAAATAAAATTACTTAGGTAAATGATTTAAGATAAAGGAGGACACTTCTTCAACAGGGATATTTAGAACAGTAGCAAATTCTTCATTTATTAATTTTTCTGCAGTTTTTTTGAAATCTTCATCAATTTTAGATAATTTTTTACCAGAAGAGAGTTTTTCTTGTTCATTTATATTTATACTTTTTATTAATTGGGCTAAATCAGAACAAATGCTACTTTTTATTATAGATTTAAATTGTTGGCTTCTTTGTTTATCATTATTTATATCTAACACCTTTAAATTAGGTATGCTTTCAATAATAGATAGGACTTCTCTTTGAGAAATAAGATGTCTCATAAATACTTTTTTGCTATCTACCGGGATCTTTATAATAGTACTTTTATCTGAATAAACAGGTTGTATTACATAATAAGATTTAAGTCCAATATAAGGATTTTCTTCTTCAATAATATCTATGATTTTACAAACACTCATTGGTCCATAAACAATATAATCATTTATTTTAAACATATAAAATCACCCCCTTAAAATCAAGATTAATAGTTGAATTGTAATTATTCAAACTATTATTTATAATATAATCTTATCATAATTGATTAGCTAAATGTAAGTTGAAAAGTTTTTAAATGAATGAAAGTATAAAATTTAATGCAAAAATAAACCTATGGCTAATAAAGTATTATATTTAGCCATAGGTTTATTTTCTAAGGAGCACCATGATTGTTAACGTCTTTCGAAAGTATTAGAATCTAAATTCTGATATCTTATTCCACTAGATACGCCAAAGAAATTAAGAGTAGAATCAGCATAATTAGCTTCATAGGAAGAGTTTATTTCTGTACAAGTGAAAGATATTTCTTCATAAATTTTATCTACCAAACCTATATTATTTATATTTGTATTTGTATTTTTATTCATTAATAACACCAACCTTTTTATTTATTTTTAATTTGTTAATATATATTGTATGTATAGGACGGGTTTATGTCAATTCGATTTTGCAAAATTCAGAAAATTTTTAAAATTTAAAAAAGTATTCTAAATACATTAAAATAAATAAAGTTTCCTTGTTTTTTTTATATCTAAATAATTATTTTTTAAAGGTAAAAATGAAGAAGAAAAATAGGGTATATTAAATTTTTATAAATTAAAACTATAAGTAGAATTAATTTATAGGAGGTAAAAATGAATTGTAGGTGGGTATCTAAAGAAAATAGAAATGTAAAATGTACAAGAAAAGCTGATTCATCAGGTTATTGTTTATTTCATAAGGAAAATAAAAGTTCAAGACAAATTGCTTTATTTGAAGCTTATATAAAAAAAGGGGAGATAAATGATTTTACAGGATTTTGTTTTAATGAAAATTTTAATATTGAGAAAATAGTAAATTATAAATATGATAAATTGAAATTTTGTGAAGCTAAATTTAAAAAAGAAGCTAATTTTAATGATTTCATTTTTGTAAAATCGGTTGATTTTACAAATGTAGAATTTAAATCTTCTGTGAATTTTAATAACTGTATATTTTTAAATAATTGTATATTTAACAAAACTATATTTAATGAAAAATATATAAATGAAAAAGTTTTTGAAAAAGCTAACTTTAATGGTCAAAAGCTTATTGTAGAAAAATGTGCATATTTTCCTAGATTAGATGGTGTTGTATTTTCTCCTTATACTAAATTTATATTAAAAGATATAAACTATAGCAAAAAAAACTGTCTTTGTGGAAAAAATAATTATAAAATAGCAAGAATCCAAGCAAAACAAACAGAAGATAACGAAAATATGAGTTATTACTATTATAATGAAAGAAATTATACTAGTAATTTCTTGAAAAGTAGTAGATATAAGGGATACAGTGATTATTTAACTAATGAATTTTTTGACTTTTTATCAAAATATATTATTGGTTATGGAGAAAAGCCATTTAGACTCTTATGTATAAGTGTTTTTATAATAAGTTTATTTGCCCTTATATATATGTTTACAGGACTTAATACTATGGATTATGGTCTTGTTAAGATAAATTTATCTAAAAATATGTATACGTTTAATGAAATAATAATTTACTATTTAGAAGCTTGGTATTTTTCTATGATAACTTTTAGCACAGTGGGTTATGGTGAAATAATAGCTCTTGGAATTTTTGGAAAAATATTTGTATGCTTAGAAGTATTTTTAGGAATTACAATACATGCCACATGGACATCTGTATTATTTAGTAGATTAATTCAATAAATATAGAAAATAATTCAAGATTATTACATAAACAAAGGGGAAAAATAATTTAGACTAAAGTTACCAAGAAGGTGATAATTTTGACAAAAGTAATAGAAAAATTCCTGATAATATTAATTATTGTAAGTGTTCTTTCACCGAGTATTTCTTATGGTCAAATTTCAAACGTGGACAAGTATTCAAAATCATCCATCTTAATAGATCAAGATACGGGAAGAGTTTTATATGAAAAAAATCCAGATGATAAAAGACCATTGGCAAGTTTAAGTAAGATGATGACTTTTTTAATTGCCATAGAAGCTATAAACAATAAAGAGGTAAATAAAGAAGACATAATTGTGGTGGATAAAGATATAGCTAAAGTTAGAGGATCATCTTATCATTTAAAAGTGGGAGAAAAAGTACCTCTAATAGAACTTATGAAAGGCCTTATGATAGTATCAGGAAATGATGCAGCTGTGGCTATATCAAAACATATTGGTAAAAGTGAAGAAAGTTTTGTAAAAATAATGAACAAAAAAGCAAAGGAAATAGGAATGAAAAATACAAACTTTGTAAATTGTAATGGACTTCCTATTTATAGCTTGTCAGATCCTAAAAAACCGCCAAAAGAAAATATATCTACAGCAAGAGATATTGCCATACTTGGAAAGTATATGATGGATAATTATGAAAAAGAAGTAACAGCTATTACAGATATGCAAACGTATAATTATTCAGAAAGGAGATTTTGTAAAAATAATACAAATGGACTTTTATCCATCATTCCAGAAGTGGATGGTATAAAAACAGGATACACAGGTAATGCCGGTTATTGTTTAGCTTTTTCTATGAAAATTAATAAAGACAATAAAAACGTAGAAAATAGACTAATAGGAGTATCTCTAGGAGCTAATCACAAAAATAAAAGAATTCAGGCTTGTCTTGATATGTTGAAATACGGCAGGGAAAATTTTACCACTCAAAAAGTTATGAGTAAAGAAGACTTAATTGGTAAAAAATATTTAATGGGAATTGATGATTTAGAAATTACTTTAGAAAGTGAAGATGATTTAATTATAGTCAAAAAAAATGATGAAAATATAAATACACAAGTTACATTTAAAGAAATGAAAGCACCAATCCAAAAAGGTGACGTTCTTGGGGTAATAAAATATTATAATGATGATGGTGAAATTTTAGGTAGTAATAAAATAATAAGTCGAAATGATTTAAGTAATATTTCACTAAAAAATAGAATAAAAATGATATTTAAGAATTAATATCCAAAAATTAGTTAATAATTTAATTGTAAGCTTATATTAAATTATATTGAAATTTATTTTTCACTATGTTATACTATCAGAGGTGAAAAAATAAAATACAAATATCACACACGACGATGGGATTCTTAAAAGGTGCCAAAAATGGTTTTTTAAGAAGTTGATCACGTCGGAGGGACAAAACCAAGGAGGTACGAAATGTCAGTAATATCAATGAAACAATTATTAGAAGCTGGTGTTCACTTCGGACATCAAACAAGAAGATGGAATCCTAAAATGTCAAGATTCATCTTCACAGAAAGAAACGGAATCTATATAATAGATTTACAAAAAACAGTTAAAAAAGTTGAAGAAGCTTACAAATTCGTTAAAGAAGTAGCTGAAACTGGAAAACCAATCTTATTCGTAGGTACTAAAAAACAAGCTCAAGAAGCTATAAAAGAAGAAGCTGAAAGATGCGGAATGTACTTCGTAAACGAAAGATGGTTAGGTGGAATGTTAACTAACCACCAAACAATTCAAACAAGAATTAAAAAATTAAGAGAATTAGAAAAAATGGAAGAAGAAGGTGTATTCAACGTTCTTCCTAAAAAAGAAGTTATAAAATTAAACGCTGAAAAAGAAAAATTAGAAAAATACTTAGGCGGAATAAAAGATATGCCTGAATTACCAGGTGCTATATTCGTAGTTGACCCAAGAAAAGAAAATATAGCTATACAAGAAGCTCACAGATTAGGTATACCAGTAGTTGGTATAGTTGATACAAACTGTGATCCAGATGAATTAGATTTCCCAATACCAGGAAATGATGATGCTATAAGAGCTGTTAAATTAATAACTGGTGCTATGGCTACTGCTGTAATAGAAGGTAGACAAGGTGCTGAAGAAGAAGTTGTTGAGGAAGTAGAAACTCAAGAACAATAAGAAAAATTGAATGGTAAGGGGACTTCCCTTACCATTTACAATATATAGGAGGAATTGTAAAATGGCTAACATAACTGCACAAATGGTTAAAGAATTAAGAGAATCTACAGGCGCTGGAATGATGGACTGTAAAAAAGCTTTACAAGAAGCTGAAGGAAACATGGAAAAAGCTGTAGACATATTAAGAGAAAAAGGATTATCTAAAGCTGCTAAAAAAGCTGATAGAGTTGCTGCTGAAGGTTTAGTAACAGTTGAAATAAACGCTGACCACACTGCTGCTGCAATAGTAGAAGTAAACTCAGAAACAGATTTCGTTGCTAAAAACGAAGACTTCAAACAATTCGTTAAAGATGCTGCTGAAATGGCTTTAGCTACTGAAGCAACTGAAATAGCTGCTTTATTAGAAGAAAACCACGCTGAAGGAAAAGCATTAAAAGACGTATTAAACGATAGAATAGCTAAAATAGGAGAAAAATTAGACTTCAGAAGATTCGAAAAATTAACTACTGAAGGTCAAATAGCTGGATACATACACGGAGCTGGAAAAATAGGTGTTTTAGTTGAATTATTAACTGAAGCTAGAGATGAAAGAGTTATAGCAATGGGAAGAGATATAGCAATGCAAGTTGCTGCTATGAATCCTAAATACGTTTCAAGAGAAGACGTAGACCCAGCTTACATAGCTCATGAAACTGAAGTTTTAACTGCTCAAGCATTAAACGAAGGAAAACCTGCTAACATAGTAGAAAAAATGGTTAAAGGTAGATTAGAAAAAGAATTAAAAGAAGTTTGCTTATTAGAGCAAGTATTCGTAAAAGATTCTGATTTAACTATCAAAAAATTAGTAGCTAACACTGCTAAAGAAGTTGGTTCAGATATACAAGTTGGTAGAGTTGTAAGATTCGAAGTTGGTGAAGGTATAGAAAAGAAAGAAGAAAACTTCGCTGAAGAAGTTGCTAAGCAACTTAAGTAATAATTAACCAAAAGAGAACACTTATGTGTTCTCTTTTTTAAAAAAAAGATAAAAAAATATATTGTATATGAGATGAAGACGGGAGGATTTCTATGGATAAACCTAAGTACAAAAGAGTATTACTTAAGCTAAGTGGAGAAGCTTTAGCTGGTGATAGAGGTTTTGGAATAAACAATGACGTTGTTAATGAAATAGCTGAAGCTATTAAAAGAGTACAAGAAATTGGTGTTGAAGTTGCTGTAGTAGTAGGCGGAGGAAACTTTTGGAGAGGTAGAACTTCTGAAGGAATGGATAGAACTACAGCTGACTACATAGGAATGCTTGCAACAGTTATGAATTCTATGGCTCTACAAGATGCACTTGAAAATATAGGTGTTCAAACAAGAGTACAAACTGCTATAGAAATGAAAGAAATAGCAGAACCATATATAAGAAGGAAAGCTGTAAGACATCTTGAGAAAGACAGAGTTGTAATATTTGGATCAGGAACAGGAAATCCATATTTTTCAACTGATACAGCAGCAGCTCTAAGAGCAGCGGAAATGGAAGCTGAAATAATACTACTTGCTAAAAAAGTTGATGGTGTTTATGATAAAGATCCAGTTTTACATGCTGATGCTAAGAAATTTGACGAATTATCATATATAGAAGTACTACAAAAAGAGTTAAAAGTTATGGACTCAACTGCTACATCTTTATGTATGGATAACAATATACCAATAAAGGTATTTGAACTTACAACAGAGAATATATTAAAAGCAGTACATGGAGAAAATATAGGAACAACAGTACACTAATAAAAAGAAGGAGGAGTAAAAATGAAAGAAATACAAAACAAATTACAACAACAAATGGAAAAAACTATAGAAGCTTTAAAACATGAATTTTCTACAATAAGAGCTGGTAGAGCTAATGCACAAATGTTAGATAAAATAAGAGTAGATTATTATGGAACTCCAACTCCAATAAACCAAGTTGGATCTATATCAGTACCAGAACCAAGAACTTTAATGATAAATCCTTGGGATAAAAGTGCAATGAAAGATATAGAAACAGCTATAAGAAATTCAGATTTAGGTTTAAACCCAACTAATGATGGAGAAGTTATAAGATTAAACGTTCCAGCATTAACTGAAGAAAGAAGAAAAGAACTTTGCAAACAAGCTAAAAAAGCTTCAGAAGAATTCAAAGTAAGATTAAGAAATGAAAGAAGAGACGCTAACGATAAACTTAAAAAGTTAGAAAAAGAAGGCGAAATAACAGAAGACGATTTAAAAAAAGCGCAAGATAACGTGCAAAAAATGACTGATAAATACACTAAAGAAGTAGATGTATTATTAGAAGTAAAAGAAAAAGATATAATGGCGGTATAATAGCTTTGAAAAAATATTACGAGCTATTAGGCCTTCCTTTAGATGAAGTTAAAAAATATTTTGATGATAAGCAAATAAAATATACTACTACTATCCTTCAAGGTAAAAAAGATCAAGATAAATTAATTTATCCAAAAGTAATCAAAATTGCACAGAAGGAAAATCATGTAGAATTATTTGTAACTTACTTTTCTGGCTCCTTATTATAAGGAGTCAGAAAAATATTTGGAGTATGAATATGAAAAACGATATGTTTTATGATATAGATTTAAATAGGGTGCCACAACATATTGCCATCATTATGGATGGAAATGGAAGGTGGGCTAAAAGTAGATTTCTACCAAGAGTTGCAGGACATAAGGCAGGAGTAGAAACTATAAGAACAGTACTTAGAGAATGTAAAAGGTTAAATGTTAAACATGTTACTTTATATGCATTTTCAACAGAAAACTGGAAAAGACCTAAAATGGAAGTTGATGCATTAATGAATTTATTATCAACTTACTTAATAAATGAAGTTGCTGCACTACATGAAGAAAATGTTAAGTTAACTTCTATTGGAGATATAAGTGAATTACCAAGTAAATGTGTAATGGAATTAGAAAAAGCTATAAAATTAACTGAAAATAATACAGGATGTAACTTAAACTTAGCTTTAAATTACGGTGGCAGAAGAGATATTAAAGATGCTTTAGTTAAAATTATCAAAGATGTTAAAGATAATAAAATAAATTTAGATAAAATTGACGAAAATACTATAAGTAATCATTTAAGTACAAAAGATATTCCAGACCCAGATTTAGTTATAAGAACCAGTGGTGAAGAGAGATTAAGTAATTTCTTACTTTGGGAAGTGGCTTATTCGGAATTTTACTTCACAAATGTACACTGGCCAGATTTTGATGAAAAAGAACTTCAAAAAGCTTTATTCACATATCAAAATCGTGATAGAAGATTTGGGTCAATAAAATAAGGAGAAAACTTATGAGAACAAGAATTATTGCAGGATTATTATTAGTTCCTTTATTAATCCTTATCATAGTTGGTGGGACTCCTTTATATATTGGAGAGGCTATAATAATCTCCATTGCCTTACATGAATTTTATAAGGCCTTTGAAGCAAAGGACATAAAGCCATTATATTATATAGGTTATATTTTTTCTATTTATTTATTAATTAAAAATTATCTTAAATTGCCAATAACTTTTACATATACATTAATATTTATTTTATTTTTAATATCTATAATATCAATATTAAATTTAAAAAGAAATATTATTGATATAGTAGTTACGTTTTTTGGTTTATTTTACGTGGGAGTATTAATTGATTTTATAATATTAACGATGTATTCTTTTTCTAAAGGACATATATATGTTTGGTTAATATTTATAATAGCATTTATAACAGATATATTTGCTTATTTTGCAGGATATTTATTTGGGAAACATAAATTAATTCCTAAAGTAAGTCCGAAAAAAACAATAGAAGGTAGCATAGGCGGTATACTAGGATCTACATTAGTATGTTTAGGTTTTGGATATTACTTTAATCTTAACTTAACAATGATAATATTGTTAGGATTCTTTGGAAGTATTATTGCACAAATGGGGGATTTATTTGCCTCATCTATAAAAAGATATGTTGGAATAAAAGATTATGGAAAACTAATACCAGGTCATGGTGGTGTACTAGATAGGTTTGATAGTGTTATTTTAGTAGCACCTTTTGTGTATAGTGTAATAAATTTATTTATTCAATAATTTAGCTTCAGTTATGCTGAAGCTTTTTTTAATTATAAGGAAATTATATATTATCTGATTTGTGGAGAATATATAATTTCCAACTTATTAATTTGAGCAACGGACGAAGTCGGTGGGGACATGAAATGTGGAGCCCATGCAGTGACTTAAACGAAGTGAATTTTTTAATATATTAAAAAAGTATTTGAATTTTTGATGAATATTGTAAATAATAAGAGCAATAATGATATAATACTATAAGTAAAGACAATTTAGTAAATATAAGAAAGGGATTATTTATGAAAAGAATTACCATACTAGGTTCAACAGGATCTATAGGAACTCAAACTTTAGATGTTGTAAGAAAAAATAGAGATAAGTTTGAAGTTGTGGCTATTTCAGCAAATAGCAGTGTAGATTTATTATTGGAACAAATATTAGAATTTTCTCCTAAATATGTAACAGTATATAATGAAGAAAGTGCTAAAAAATTAAAGGATATGATTCCTGATAATATAAATATAGAAGTATTAACTTCAATGGAAGGTTTAGTTAAAATTTGTGAACTTGATGAAGTTGATGTAGTATTAACTGCAGTTGTAGGAATGATAGGTCTTGTGCCAACTATGGCAGCTATAAAAGCAAAGAAAACTATTGCATTAGCTAACAAGGAAACCTTAGTAACGGCAGGAGAATTAGTAATGTCAGAAGCTAAGAAAAATAATGTTAAAATATTGCCAGTGGATAGTGAACACAGTGCCATATTCCAATGTTTAAATGGGGAAAGACATAAAGATATAGAAAAAATAATATTAACAGCTTCGGGTGGACCTTTCAGAGGTAAAAAAAGAGAAGAGTTAATTAATGTTACTAAAAATGAAGCTCTAAAACATCCAAATTGGGATATGGGAAGAAAAATAAGCATAGACTCTTCAACGCTTATGAATAAAGGCTTAGAAGTTATAGAAGCAAAATGGTTATTTGATGTGGATGTGGAAGATATTGATGTGGTTGTTCATCCACAAAGTATAATTCATTCTATGGTATCTTTTAAAGATAGTTCAGTTATATCACAAATGGGTTGTCCAGATATGAGACTTCCTATAGTATATGCTTTAACTTATCCAGAGAGAATTGAAACAGATTATGAAAGATTGGATTTGGCTAAAGTTGCAACACTAACTTTTGAAAAGCCTGATATGGATACATTCCCATGCTTAGGTCTTGCTTATAAAGCTTTAAAACTTGGTGGAACTTATGCTGCAGCACTAAATTCAGCAAATGAATTTTTAGTAAATGAATTTTTAAATGATAAAATAGGTTTCTATGACATACCATATTACATAGAAAAAACTTTAGACTGTCATAAAAATAGAGTTAATCCTACGTTAGAAGACATATTAGAAGTTGATAAGGAAACTAGAGCGTTTTTAGCTAACTTACTAAAATAATATGACATAGGGTTTAGACATTTTTATATAAGATTTGTAATAATAAAAATTAAAATTAGGAAGGTGGATATATGACAATAATTGCAGCCTTATTACTTTTTGGAGTAATAGTATTAATACATGAATTTGGTCATTTTATATTTGCAAAGAAAAATGGAGTTACAGTACATGAATTTGCCCTTGGAATGGGACCAAAATTATTTGGCAAAGAAGTAAATGGAACAATGTATTCTGTAAGAATTTTACCTATTGGTGGCTTTTGTGCTATGGAAGGGGAAGATGAAGACTCTGATAAGCCAGGATCTTTTGGTAGAAAATCCATACTTCAAAGGGCAAGCATAATATTTGCAGGTCCATTTTTCAATTTAATATTAGCCGTATTATTTTTAATTCCTGTATTTATTTACATAGGATCTCCAACAACAACTATTGATGAAGTAGTAGATAAAAGTCCTGCCAAAGAAGCAAGCTTACAAAGTGGAGACAAGATAAAAGAAATAAATGGAGAAGAAATTACTTCATGGGCTAAATTTACAGAAAAAATTACATCCTCACAAGGTAAAGAATTACATCTTACTGTTGATAGAGACAATAAAACATTAAATTTAAATATAACACCACAAAAGAGTGAAGACGGAAGTTATAAAGTGGGAGTAACTTGTAAAAGAGATAAAAATGTTATACATGCAATAAAAGATTCATTTATAACAACAGGTCAAATGACTGTACAGATGGTTACTTTCCTAAAACAAATGATAACAGGAACTATACCTGGAGGATTTTCTAATTCTGTAGCAGGACCTGTGGGAGTTATTTCCATAGTTTCAGATGCAGCTAAGACGGGTATAATTAATTTATTATATTTGGGTTCCATAATAAGTTTAAATTTAGGAATAATAAATTTAGTACCATTCCCTGCCCTTGATGGAGGAAGATTATTTTTACTTTTAATAGAAGCCATAAGAGGTGGAAAGAAAATAAACCCAGAAAAAGAAGCTATGATAAATATGATAGGCTTCTGTGCTTTAATGGCCTTTATGGTATTTATTACTTATAGTGATGTAACTAAATTATTTAAAGGCATAATAAAATTCTAAAAATATAAGTAGAAGGTGAAGTTTTGAGTTACAATAGAAAAAAAACAAGAGAAGTATCTTTAGGAAATATAAAAATTGGTGGAGATAATCCTATAGCAGTTCAATCTATGACAACTACTGATACTAGAGATGCTGCTAAGACAATAGAACAAATAAAAAAATTAGAAGAAGCAGGATGCGATGCTGTTAGAGTTGCTGTACCAGATATGCAGGCGGCAAAAGCTTTAGGTAAAATAAAAGCAGGTATAAATATACCGCTAATAGCAGATATACATTTTGATTATAAATTAGCTCTAAAAGCTATAGAAGAAGGTGTGGATGGAATAAGAATAAATCCAGGAAACATTGGAAGCGTTGATAGAGTTAAAGCTGTAGTTGAAAAATGTAAAGAGAAAAATTTAAAAATAAGAATAGGTGTAAATGGAGGCTCATTGGAGAAACATTTACTTCAAAAATATGGCCATGCAACACCAGAGGCTTTAGTTGAAAGTGCCATGGAACATATTAAAATTCTAGAAGATTTAGATTTTTATAATATAGTAATATCTCTAAAATCTTCAGATATATATACAGCAGTTGAAGCTTACACTTTAATGAGTGAAAAAGTTGATTATCCACTTCACCTAGGAATAACAGAAGCTGGTGGAATTAAAAAAGGAACAATTAAATCAGCAATAGGTGTTGGTTCTCTTTTAATGAATGGTATAGGAGATACTATAAGAATATCTTTAACAGGAGACCCAGTGGAAGAAATTCATGTAGGAAAAGATATACTTAGAAGCTTAAATTTATTAAATGATAAAATAAAAATAGTATCTTGCCCAACATGTGGAAGATGCAATATTGATTTAATAAATATGGCAAATGAAGTGGAAGAAAGAATAAAAGATATAGATAAAAACATGACAGTAGCCATAATGGGATGTGCTGTTAATGGTCCTGGAGAAGCTAGGGAAGCCGATATTGGAATTGCTGGCGGAAAGGGAGAAGGTCTTTTATTTAAAAAAGGTGAAATAGTTAGAAAAATCAAAGGTGATTCATTAGTTGAAGAATTACTAGAAGAAATAAATAAATTTGAAAAATAATAGAAAAGATGAGCTTTAATTAGTTCATCTTTTTTTATTTAAGTAAAAAAATAAATTGACAATATGAAATTAATTAGAAAAAGTACTAAGTTTATTAAAATATAAGTTAATATCTGCTATAATTTAAATTATACAACTTATTTTTTAATATGGGTTGTTTAAGAGGGGGGATATTATGATAGAAATGAAAAATATATCAAAAAAAGTTGGAAATAAAGTAATTCTTGATGATATTTCTTTAAAAATTGATGAAGGTAGCTTTGTAGTATTTATAGGACCCAGTGGATGTGGTAAGACAACTACTTTAAAATTAATGAATAAATTAATATCACCAACAAGTGGGGAAATATATATTGATGACAAACCTATATCAAAAGAAGATCCAATAAAATTAAGAAGAAATATAGGATATGTTATTCAAAGTATAGGATTATTTCCACATTTAACAATAAGGGAAAATATTGAGCTTATCCCTAAATTAAAAAAAGAAAAATCGTATGAGGAAATAGAAAAATCCACCATAGAACTTATGAATATGGTAGGTCTTAATCCAAATGAGTTTTTAGACAAATATCCATCAGAATTAAGTGGCGGTCAACAACAAAGAATAGGACTTGTTAGAGCAATAGCCACAGATGCTGAAATAATACTTATGGATGAACCTTTCAGCGCCTTAGACCCCATCACACGTACACAACTTCAAGAATGGCTTTACTCTTTGCAAGAAGAACTGAAAAAAACTATAGTTTTTGTAACTCATGATATGGATGAAGCATTAAAATTAGCAGATAAAATTTGTATTATGAAAGATGGCAAAATACAGCAATATGACACTGTGGAAAATCTTTTAAGAAATCCTGCCAATGAATTTGTAAAAAACTTCATAGGTAGTGATAGACTATGGAATGCACCTGAATATATAAAGGCAAAAGATATTATGATACAAAATCCTGTTTGTGTTCAAGGCTCTAGAACAGTAATTCAGGGAATGGAAATAATGAGAACAAATAAAGTTGATAGTTTGCTAGTAAAAGATAAAGAAGATAATTTCTTGGGAATAGTAACAGTAAAAGAACTTAGAAGAAATGGTATTCAAAATCACTATTTAAGCGAAATTATGGATAAAGAACCCGTATTTGTTTATGATGATAATAATTTAGTAGAGATATTAGAAGTTATGAATAAGGAAAATATAGGACATGTACCTGTAATTACTAGATATAATAAATTAGCAGGTCTTATTACTAGAAGTAGTTTACTTTCTGTTTTAAGTGAACAATTTTTAGAAATGGAGGTGAGTATCCTTGACTAATTTTATAAATTATATGATAAGTCAAAAAAGTCAAATTATAAGTTTATTATGGCAACATATTCAATTAACTTTAATTGCCATAATATTTGCCATAATAATAGGTATACCTCTTGGTATATTAGTTTCAAAAAATGAAAAAATAAGAAAATATGTTATAGGCATAATAAATATTTTTCAAGCAATACCATCTATGGCATTGTTAGGTCTTTTGGTACCTATTCTTGGAATTGGAAGTAAGCCTGCCATAGTGGCAGTTGTACTTTATTCACTTCTTCCAATTGTAAAAAATACATCTACAGGAATACTTGGAATAGATAAAAATATTATAGAATCAGCCACAGGTATAGGCCTTACATCTAAGCAAATTTTATATAAAATACAGTTGCCACTGGCACTACCAATAATTATGGCCGGGATTAGAATTTCTGCAGTTACAGCAGTAGGTCTTATGACTTTAGCTGCATTTATAGGTGCAGGTGGACTTGGATATTTAGTATTCTCTGGTGTACAAACTGTAAATAATATTATGATATTAGCAGGAGCTATACCAGCATGTTTATTAGCCCTATTAGTTGATTATTTATTTTCAAAAGTTGAAAAATCAGTTATGGCTATATATTCATCTTCAAAAACTTCTAAGAAAAGCACAAAAGGTAATCATTTAGTTGCTAAAGTTTGTACAACACTTTTAGTAGTAGCTGTTATATTTACTAGTTTTGGGCAAAGTTTCAGCAAAAAAGATACTATAATTGTAGGTTCAAAAGATTATACAGAAGGAATGATACTTAGTAATATTTGTGCTGAGTTATTAGAAGAATATACAGATTATAATATTGAAAGAAAAATGAATATGGGAACTACTGTGCTTTGGAATGCTATTACTAATGGTGAAGTAGATGTATGTACAGATTATACAGGAACCATATTAATGAATTGTTTAAAAGAAAAAGCTGCTGGAGATGCAGATGATGTATATGCCCGTGTCAAGGATCAACTAGATAAACAATACGAAATAAAAGTTTTAGAGCCTTATGGATTTAACAATACATATACATTAGCAATGGAACCAGAAGTGGCTCAAAAATATAATATAGAAACTTATTCTGATTTAACAGAGTATTCTAGAAATTTTGTTTTTTCTCCTACATTAGCCTTTGAAAATAGAGAAGATGGTCTTCCTGGTTTACAACAAAACTATGATTTAAAATTTAAAGATATTAAAAGCATGGATGGAGCATTGAGATATCAAGCTTTAAAGAAAGGTGATGCACAGGTTATAGATGCATATTCAACTGATGGTCTTTTGAAAAAATTTAATTTGAAAGTATTAAAAGACGACAAAGAATTCTTCCCTCCATATTATGCAGTGCCATTAGTTAGAGAAGAAGTTGTAAAAGAACATCCAGAAGTAAAAGAAATTTTAAATAAATTAAGTGGGAAAATAGATGAAGAAACAATGATAAATTTAAACTATCAAGTTGATGAAGAAGGCAAAACTCCAGAAGATGTGGCACATGACTTTTTAGTTGAACAAAAATTAATAAATAAATAAAATATAAAAACCTTCTCAAAGTTAATTTGAAGAAGGTTTTTTAATTTTCAACTTATGTTCAAGTAACAAAGGAAGCAAATTATTCATGGAATAATAAAAATTTAATAACAAAAGATAAAAAGGGAATTGTTATTAAATTTAAAATTAGGAGTAGAGAAATGATAAAAGTATATAAAAGAGATGGGACAACAGAAATATTTAACAAGAAAAAAATATACAATGCAGTTTTTAAATCATCTATAAACAGTAAATATGGTGTTGATAGCCAACTTGCTCATAATATATCAGATATTATTGAAGACAAAATAATAAAAAGAGAAATAGAACCTTCAGTGGAAAATATTCAAGATGAAGTGGAAAATTTATTAATGTCTTCTAACAGAAAGGATGTTGCAAAAAAATATATTATATACAGAGATAGAAGAACAGAAATTAGAAATTCTAAGTGGGATATGGATGAATTACAAAAATCCATTTGGAAAAATAAATATCAGTATAAAGATGAAACTTTCAATGAATGGGTAGAAAGAATTAGTGGTGGAAATCCTAAGATTGCAAAGTTAATAAGAGAGAGAAAATTTTTATTTGCAGGAAGAATTTTAGCAAACAGAGGATTATATAGAGACAATATTAAAGTAACTTACTCTAATTGTTATGTTTTAGAACCACCTGAGGACAATTTAGAAAGTATATTCAATACGGCAAAAAATTTAGCTAGAACTTTCTCCTATGGTGGAGGTGTGGGAATTGATATATCAAAACTTAGACCAAATGGAGCTACAGTACATAATGCAGCCAAAACCACATCAGGAGCAGTATCTTTTATGGATTTATATTCTATGACAACAGGACTTATAGGTCAAAAAGGTAGACGTGGAGCTTTGATGATATCCATGGATATAAGCCACCCAGACATTGAAGAATTTATAGATGTTAAAACAGATTTAAACAAGGTGACAAAGGCTAATATATCCGTAAGAATAAGTGATGAATTTATGCATGCAGTAAAAAATAAAGAAAAATACACTTGTAGATTTTTCTTAGAATCTACAAAAGAAGAAATTATTAAAGAAGTAGATGCCCATAAATTATTTATGAAACTTGTAGAAAATAATTGGAATTATGCAGAACCAGGAATATTATTTTGGGATAATATAAAGAAATATCATTTACTTAGTGAAGATAAAGACTTTAAACATGATGGTGTAAATCCATGCGCAGAAGAACCTCTACCAGCAGGAGGAAGTTGTTTACTTGGATCCATTAATTTATCTGAATTTGTAGTGGAACCTTTTACTAAAGAGGCCATATTTGATATGGAAAAATTTAATGCATGTGTACAAGATTGTATTCTTGGATTAAATGAAGTATTAGATGAAGGCTTATCTCTTCATCCATTAAAACAACAACAAGAAAGTGTATCTAAGTATAGACAAATAGGCCTTGGAGTTATGGGAATTGCAGATATGCTTATAAAATTAAATATGAGATATGGATCATCTGAGTCTATTGAATTATGCGATAAAATTTCAAAGCATATGTTAAACAGTGCAGTAAAAAAATCAGCTTTAATAGCAAAAGAAAGGGGAGCTTTTGAAAAATATAATAAAGAAGCTTTACTTAAATCACCTTTCTTTATAAATAATATAGATGAAGATGTAAAAGAATTGGTAAAAAAATATGGTATTAGAAATTCACAAATATTAACTATACCACCAACAGGGTCCATATCAACCATGCTTGGCATAAGTGGCGGAATAGAGCCAATGTTTAATGTTTCTTATACGAGAAAAACAGAAACACTTCACTCTCAAGATGTATATTACAAAGTTTATACACCTATAGTAAAAGAATATATGAAAATAAAAGATATATCTGATGAAAAAGATTTGCCAGAGATATTTGTAACTGCCATGAGCTTAAAACCGCAAGAAAGAATAGCTATGCAAGCTGTTTGGCAAAAACATATAGATGCATCCATATCATCTACCATAAATCTTCCTTATGAAGCTACAAAAGAAGAAGTCTATAACATATATATGGGAGCCTGGGAAAATAAATTAAAAGGCATAACTATTTATAGAGATGGATGTGAAAGAAGTGGTGTACTTTTAAATGATAAAAAAGATGATAAAGCAAAAGAGGATAAAATTGAAGAAAATCATATTGAAGAAGAAAAATTTGTTTGTCCTCAGTGTGGCAATGAAGCAATAATTCCAACAGGAGGATGTACAATTTGTTTAAAATGTGGTTATAGTAAATGCAATTAAAGCAAATAAAAAATAAAAAAGTGAAGATAATAAATTTAACAATAGAGTTAAATTGGAGGTATGACAAACATGAAAAAATTTGTAACACTAGCTTTATCATTTTTATTTATTTTTACTTTAGTAGGTTGTACTAAGAAAGAAGAAGCAAAAAAAGAAGAAGCTACAGATACTAGAAACCAAAGCTATTACAATACTTATACAGGACTTTATGATACTAATATAGCAAATCTTACATCATATGATATGTATAAAGATGCACATACAGCAGAAAAAACATATAAAGGTACTGAATATCCAGGAAATAAAGAGTATTTAGCTAATGTAAAAGAGGCCTATAAAGACAGTAAAGAAAAAATACAAGCTTTTGTAGATGGATTGAAAAAAGATACAACTGCCCAAGATAAAGACATTAAGAAAATGAATGAAGAATTAATTACAGAAGGTGAAAATTTAATACAAGATATAGATAATAAAATGGCTAAACTTGACAAAATTACAGATGCTGATTACGATAAATCAGAGAAAGACTTTATAAAATTAGTAGAAGATACTGTTAGTAGTGACGATAGTTCATCTAGAAAATTCAATGATGTATTAAAGAAAATGGATAAAAAATTAGGAATAGATAGAGAAACTATCCAAGAAAATAATACTCATAAAACAACTAAGTAATAAAATAATTATTTATAAAAAAATATATAAATAATTGACTTTTAAAATTAAAGTGATTAATATTAATAACATAATAAAAAACTCTTATCACGAGTGGCTGAGGGACTGGCCCGATGAAGCCCAGCAACCAGTACATTTGTACAAGGTGCTAATTCCAGCAACTATTATTAGTTGAAAGATAAGTATAAATTAGCCAATAGGTCTGAGTTTATACTCAGGCTTTTTTTATACAAAAAAGACAAAAGGACAGAACTTAAGGGGGAGAAAAATGATAATAATATCAAATTTAAATAAATATTATGAGAATATAAAAGTATTAAGTGATGTTAATATTCATATTGAAAAAGGTGAGATATTTGGAATCATAGGTCATAGTGGTGCAGGAAAATCCACATTATTAAGGTGTATAAATAGATTAGAAGATTATGAAGATGGAAGTATTTTAGTAGAAGAAAAAGAAGTTAAAGATTTAAGTGAAAATGAACTTAGATTTTTAAGAAAAGATTTAGGAATGATTTTTCAACATTTTTCACTATTAGAGAGAAAAACAGTATTTGAAAATGTGGCATTACCTCTTGAATGTTTTAAATATTCTAAAGCAGAAAAAAATAAAAGAGTAAATGAACTTTTAGAATTAGTTGGAATAGCTGATAAAAAAAATCAAAAGCCAAGAAATTTAAGTGGAGGACAAAAACAAAGAGTTGCCATAGCAAGGGCGCTAGCTTTAAATCCAAAAGTACTTTTATGTGATGAAGCTACATCAGCTCTAGATCCAAATACAACTAAATCAATTTTAAGTTTGCTTCAAGATATAAATAAAAAACTGAATATTACCATTATTATGGTAACTCACCAAATGGAGGTAATTAAGCAAATTTGCTCGAGAGTGGCCATAATGGAAGGTGGAAAAGTTTTAGAAATTGGGAATACAGAAGAATTATTTTTACAAAATTCTAAAAATCTACAAAAGCTTGTGGGAGAAGATGAAATAGTACTTCCAAAGGGAAGTAATATAAGAATAATTTTCCCAAAAGAAATATCGAATGAATCAATTATAACTTCCATGGCGAGAAATTTAGATATAGATTTTTCTATAGTTTGTGGGAGATTGGAAAAATATAGAGAAGATATATTGGGGTCATTAATAATAAATGTTTCATCAAAACATAAAGAAAAAGTTAAAAAATATTTAGATGAAAGACATGTTAGATGGGAGGAAATAATCAATGAAGACTAGTTTACATACATATTTAACAGAAATACTTGGGGAGGCATTAATTCAAACTTTATATATGATTATAGTTCCCACAATTGTGGCAACTATTTTAGGATTTATTATGGCAATTATATTAGTGATAACTAAACCTAAAGGTCTTAAACCAAATAAAACAGTATACAACATACTTGGTTTCATAGTAAATACAGTAAGAAGTTTTCCTTTTATCATACTTCTTGTAGCCATAAGACCATTTACAAAATTAATTGTTGGTACAAGTATAGGAGAGACAGCAGCCATAGTTCCCATAACAATAGCAGCAGCACCATTTATTGCAAGAATAATAGAAAATGCATTAAATGAAGTAGATGAAGGTTTAATAGAAGCAGCTAAATCTTTTGGAGCAACAAAATCACAAATTATATTTAAAGTAATAGTAAAAGAAGCAATGCCATCTATAGTATCTGGAATTACTTTATCGGTAATATCAATACTTGGATGTACTGCCATGGCAGGAGCTGTGGGAGCAGGAGGGCTTGGAAAAATTGCCATAACATATGGTTATCAAAGATTTGATGATTCAGTAATGATATATGTAGTTGTGACACTTGTTATAATAGTTCAACTTATACAAAGTGCAGGAGACTATTCATATAAAAAATTAAAATAGGATGTTAACATATCCAATAAAATTTAGAGGGGGATTTTATTATGAAATTAAGAAAATTATTATCATTAACATTAGCAGGGCTAATAAGTTCAGCTTTATTAGTAGGATGTTCTACAGCAAGTGGAGAAGATAAAACTATAAAGGTAGGAGCATCACCAACACCACATGCTGAAATTTTAGAAGTAGCTAAACCATTATTAGAAAAAGAAGGATATAAGTTAGAAATAGTTGAGTTTGATGATTATGTATTACCAAATACATCTTTAGCTGAGGGAGATTTAGATGCAAACTTCTTCCAACATATACCTTATTTAGAAGAAATGAATAGTGAAAAAGATTTAAATTTAACTTATACAGCAAAAGTTCATATAGAGCCAATGGGAATTTACTCTGAAAAACACAAAAGTTTAGATGATATAAAAGATGGGGCAAAAATAGCAGTGCCAAATGATGCAACTAATGAGGCAAGAGCGTTACAATTATTAGCAAAAAATAATATTATCGAAGTTGCAAATAAAGATTTAATAACAGCAAAAGATATAACTAAAAATCCTAAAAATGTGGAAATAGTAGAAGTAGATGCAGCATCTGTTCCTTCAACTTTATCAGATGTGGATTTTGCAGTAATAAATACAAATTATGCTTTAAATGTTGACTTAAATCCAACTAAAGATGCTTTAGCTATAGAGTCAAGTGATTCACCATATGCTAATATATTAGCTTGTAGAGAAGATAACAAAGATAGTGAAAAAATAAAAGCTTTAACTAAAGCATTAAATAGTGATGAAGTTAAAAAGTTTATAGAAGAAAAATATAAAGGAAGTATAGTTTCTGCATTTTAATTAAAAAAGCTATCACAGATTTTTAAATTTCTGTGATAGCTTTTTTTAAACTATTAAATTATAAACAGTAGTAGTTAAAAAGCATACAACAAAGGCAATGGCAGTTGGAATTAAAAATCCTAAAGCTGTCCATTTCACACTATTTGTTTCTTTTTTTATGGTTATAAGAGTAGTTGCACAAGGCCAGTGAAGTAAACTAAATAGCATCATATTTAAGGCTGTCAAATAAGTCCAGCCATTATCTCTAAGAAGATTACCAAGGGCAGAAAGTTCATCAAACTCTACCATTTTTCCTGTGGTCATATAGCTCATAATTAATATTGGTATTACAATTTCATTGGCAGGGAAACCAAGAATAAAAGCTAGCAATATAAAACCATCTAGACCTATAAGTTTGCCAAGGGGATCTAATAAATTTGATATATAAGATAATAAAGTAATATCTCCAATGTGAATATTAGCAAAAATCCAGATAATTATACCAGCAGGAATTGCCACAGTTACAGCCCTTCTTAAAACAAATAAAGTTCTATCCATAATAGATGTATAAATAATTCTTCCAACTTGTGGCGGTCTATATGGTGGTAATTCTAAGGTGAA
>JABLTO010220634.1_pt1 | contig 58846 bp, 53 predicted proteins | sample 7160091 | NCBI WGS metagenome assembly JABLTO01 (sample SAMN14651225, study PRJNA627086) | human gut metagenome | isolation source: feces | host: Homo sapiens
AAGGCGTCTGTCTGTGTCGATCCATAATGGATCAATCACTCCTTTCTTTGATAAAATTTATATTCTGACCGCCTTTCAGCGGTGGTCAGCAAAAAAAAACACAAAAAGACATAGCCCGCTGTCTAACGATTAGACACAGGTTATGCCTATATATAAAACGTATTTAATTTACAGTGAATGTTACTTCGGTCAGCGTCGCTACTGTCGGCGTTGTCCATAGTAAGTCTTTCAATTCCCTTCTTTGAATAATTTACTTTTTATTATATAGGGAAACCCGCAAGAAGTCAAGGCTGAATTGGGAAGTTCATATTAATTTTAATTTTGAGCGTTTCAAGTTCTCTTTTATAACATGGAAATTTAGATTCACTGACGTTTGCCTATCTTTTATTAAGAAATTAAAGAAAATAAATTCATAGATTACCGCAAAGGTTTTTGTAAAAAACACCCTTAACAAATCTCTTTCCAGAAGAAAATCCTTTTGAAGTACGCAACTGACAGCGGCTTTCCAAATCCAACCTTTTTCATCGATGATGGCGTATCGGGGGTAACTTTCGATAGGCCCGGCTGGAATGAGATGATACGCCTTGCGGAAGCGGGAAAGGTCAAAACGGTTATCGTCAAGGATATGTCCCGCATGGGGCGGGACTATTTGAAAGTCGGCTACTACACCCAGAGTTTCTTCGCCGAGCGCGATATACGGTATATCGCCATCAACGACGGTGTGGACAGCGACAAAGGCGACAACGATTTTACCCCATTCCGCAACTTATTCAACGATTTCTATGCCCGCGACACCAGCAAGAAAATCCGCGCCGTCATGCGGGCAAAGGGCAACGCCGGGGAACATCTTTGCAGCAACCCGCCATACGGCTATGTGAAAGACCCCAACGACAAGAAAAAGTGGATTGTGGACGAGGAAGCCGCCGAGGTAGTCAAGCGGATTTTCGATTTGTGCGTTGCGGGAAAAGGGCCGATGCAGATTGCAAAGGTATTGACCGCCGACAAGATATTGACCGTCAAGGCGTACTACGCAAAACGGGACGGGAAGCCCATGCCGGATAACCTCTATCGGTGGGATTACAAATCTGTTTCCGGCATTTTGGAACGCCCCGAATATACGGGGTGTACGGTGAACTTCAAAACCTACTCCAAGTCCCACAAACTGAAAAAGCGTCTGCAAAACGCCCCAGAGAATTACCGCATCTTCCCCGACACGCAACCCGCCATTGTTGACCGCAATGTATTTGAACGGGTGCAGGAACTTCGGGCAAACAAACGCCGTCCCGCCAAACAAGCCCAACGGCAGGGGTTGTTCTCTGGACTATTGTACTGCGCCGACTGCGGAAGCAAACTGCACTTTGCTACGGGCAAGAACATGACCCTGGAGCAGGATTGTTACCGCTGCGCGAGGTACAAGAGCAATACGGGGGATTGCACCATGCACTTTATCCGCGAGGAAACGCTGAAACGGTTTGTGCTGTGCCGGATATTCGATGTAACCGCCATGTTTTTTGAGGATATTATGAGTTTCCAAAAGGCAGTGTATGAGCAGCGGTTTGAGGAAGCGGAAAGGGTGGCAAAAAAGCGCAAACGTGAAATTGCCCAGGCTGAAAAGAGGATTATGGAACTTGACCGGATTTTCAAGCGTATCTACGAGGACGATATATCCGGCGCAATTTCCCACGAACGATTTTTAAAGTTGTCCGCCGAGTATGAAGCGGAACAAAAAGATCTGACGGAGAAAGTCAAGGCAAGCCGGGAAATGGTAAGCACCTACGAGCAGGACAAAGCAGATTTTGACAGTTTCGCGGCGGTCATTCGGAAGTATGTAGGGATTACTGAACTGACGCCCACGATTGTCAACGAGTTTGTGAAGAAGATTATCATCCATGCGCCGGACAAGTCCAGCGGCCATCGGCGGCAGAAAATCCAGATTATTTGGAACTTCGTCGGGGAACTGAAGCAGGACGAGGATAGGCAGACCATTGAAAGAGAAAGAAAAAGCAGGACAGCATAGCAATTTGCCATGCTGCCCTGCAAGATACCATTACTTCCTTATCGGTGTGCGGCCAAAAAGGCGCGCCGCTGTTTGTTTAATGCCACCACATATAGGATTTGCAGCACGCTGCGCTAAAGCTTTTCAAAACTTCGCAGCGTTCGAGCAGGGCAAAAGCAAACGCCTTGACTGCAGACAAAATGCATCCGCTTTGCACAACATAAGGTTTCTCCCATGCCTACGCCGGTGTTTCCTTATAGAGATGCCCTTCCTCCCTTGTTGCTCCATCAACCGGGCAGTCTCGTCCACCAATCGCATCCCCACGCTGGCTGCAAAGCGCCCTCAAATACATGTTGCTTTGCATTCCTTATAGACAGATTCCAGTTTTCGGCCGTATGGCCGGCATATCTTTTTCTTGTGAAAAACGGAATCAGTCTTCCAAGTTAATGCCGATTTCAGCTAATTCTGCATCCGAATAGGTGCGCTGGTGATGATTATGCGCGCGCGTGCGTTTCGCCTGCGTGGCTGGCACAGCACCCTTCTTCCTTTCAAACTCCTGGGCCGCGGCAACCGTAGCAATCCCGGCGCTATGCCAGGCCGTCACAAGCTTCTTGATATTTGCAAACGGCTGCGCAGCAGCGCGGGATTCATCGGCTGCATAAAACAACAGTTCCGCATCCACGTGCCACTTGTCGTGCCAGGTTTCGATCTGCTCGCGCTGGGAAAGCGTTGGCGAACGGCGGATCTCTGCGCGTTCAAACAACATGCGCGCCAGTTCAGCCGCTGCATCCTGCGCGCGGCGCAAAAGCGCTGCAGCCTCCTCTGTAACGGCACCATTGAGCCTATAGGTTTCCAGGATACGGTCCAAATAGCGAAAGCTGGGCTGCGCAGACGACGTCGCCTCTACGCATGCATCCTGGATTACACATGCATCGAATCCCCATTCCTCCGTCCATTTCACATAGAGCGCAATTTCATCCTCCGTTGCGGGGCGGTTGCGGTTCCAGCGTTTGAGCAGCTGCTGCGCGCCGGTGCAGCGCGCCTGCTCGCGCGCCATATACCGTTCCGCTTCTTCTGGCGTCGCAACTCCGGCATCGGCCCACCGCTTTGCGGTTGCATTCATTTGCCAGAGCTTTGCGCGTGCGCCATGGCGCACGAGGCAATCCTTTACGCAAAGCACCGCGGTCGCTTCTTCAAAGCGGAACGTTTCAATCCAATCGTAGATCTCAGCCAGTTCCCGCCCGGAAAACACACGCGTGCCTGCTACTTCCTGCAATGCGGCTACAAGTGAAGCATACTTGCGCGGCGCATCGCCGGCAGCAAGCCCGGAGGAAGCGCCCACGCGCAGATATTCCACCGTAAGCGGATCATCAGCGGCGATCCGCACGAGTCCCGCCGTTTGCCAGTAGGAAAACGCGCGCACAAGCGCAGCATCATCCATGCCAAGGATGCCTGCAAGGTCAAGCCCCGCGGCATCCGCGCCGGGCGTGCCTGTTTGCATCAAACCAAGCAGGTAAACCTTGGTGTATCCTTCCGGCGCCTTGGGCATATATTCAAGCAAAAACACGTTGCTGACCGCCGTCACATCCATGAGCGGTTCCCGTTTTAAAAAAATGGGCATGGATACCTCCAGAAATTCCTTTTGTTGCAGGGAGAAAAAGCCGCTGCTGTATCTATACATTATAAAGGCCGCCGCTGCACTGCGCAATGCAAGAAAAGTTTACCATTGACCATTTGGCCGCATGCGCCGCTTCATGGTATAATAAATTTATGAATATGAAAAAGCTTTTGCATTGGAAATACCTGTTTTTCACGCTGGCTGCGCTGATGCTTGCAGCCGCGCTGGCAACGTTGCCCCTCGGATTTGGCGAAACCCGCGCAGAGCCTTCCCCCACGCCCAACCCCTGGAGCAAACCGCCCAGCGAAACGCCATCGCCCACGGAAGAACCGGATTGGGCGCCCGATCTCAATACTTTTCAGCCGGTTGCGCACACGGGAACCCTCTATGAAGCAGCGCTTTCCATCGTCCCCTATTCCTCCACGATTTCCAGCAAACTGCGCATAAGCTACGTGAACGCTTCTTCCGATGTGCTCTATGCGCTCAAGCTACATCTGCATGCAAACGATGTATCCCAGGGTTGCTTCTCGCTTTCGAGCGTCGCTGTCAACGGTGAGCGCGTTTATTATGCGCTTTCTGGCGAAAACGGAGGGATTTTGACCGTGCCGCTCCCGCTCGAGATCGCGCCCGGAGAAAGCGCGGAACTTTTCCTTAACTTCACCATCTCTGTTCCGCGCACAGGCAGCCGCTTCGGGTTAAATGATACCGGGCTGATGCTGGGCAACTTTCTCCCTATCATGGCGGTTTATGAAAACGGCGCATGGCGCACCGACCCCTATACTGCAGAGGGAGACCCCTTCTACAGCGAAACCGCAGATTACCGCGTTGCCATAACCTTTCCGAAAACGCATGTGCTCTCCCACACGGGCAGCAAGCTTGAAGAAACGGAAAATTATTACGAGTATACTTATTACATTGCAGCCCCGCGCGTGCGCGACTTTGCGCTCGCTCTGATCCCGGGCGGCAAAACGGCAACCGCGCAATCCTCCGTTGGGCGCACCACGGTAAAAGCGGTTGCCGGCACGCAGAGCGCCGCAGATTTCTGTGCAGAAGTTGCTGTCGATGCGCTCGATTTTTACAACCGCACCATTGGGCTTTACCCCTATGCGGAGCTTTCCGTTGTTCCGTTTGATCAATCGGGCGGCATGGAGTATCCTTCGCTCATCATGATTTCCTCCCGCTATCTGCGTTCGGATTCCCGCGCAATGGGGGAGCTTGTAATCGCCCATGAAGTTGCGCACCAATGGTTTTATTCCGTTGTAGGCAGCGACCAGATCAATGCGCCCTGGCTGGATGAATCGCTCGTGGAATTCCTGGCCTTCCGCTATTATGCCGAACATAATGGAGAAGAAGCAGCGGAAGCGCTCTGGAACGAACGCTTTTCCACCTATGCCACGGCGGAGCGGGACACCCGGCTGGATGCTTCGCTTTATGAATTTGAGGGCGATGCATATTTCACCACCGTGTATGCACATGGCGCAGCGCTTTTCCGCGCGCTTTGGGAAGAAGTTGGGGATACCGCTTTCTTTGGCGCGCTGCGCATCTATTTCGACGCAAACAGTTTCGAAAACGCAACGTTTTCCGATTTGCTTGCAGCCTTCGAAGAAGCCATCGGCCGTGATTTTACCGCATGGTTTGAAACGCGCATGGCGCCCGGGTATGTTTTTCCCTACGTTTCAGCCCCATCCTAAATCCAATCGTTAAAAAAATTGCATTTTGGGTATACCGAAATGGCACAATTTATGGTATAATCATACAAATGTGAAAAGAATGACCAGCACGCCACCCTATAGAAGCGGCGTTGCACAACGGAACAAAGGAGGGCTTGAAACATGCGTGATTTTGTGTTGAGCTGCTGCTCGACAGCAGACCTTTCCAAAGAGCATTTTGAGAACAGGAATATCCACTATGTCTGCTTTCATTTCTACTTGGACGGGAAAGAGTACAGCGACGATCTGGGGCAATCCATTTCCTTCGACGATTTCTACCAGGCGATGATTCATGGCGCTGAAACGAAAACTTCCCAGGTAAACACAGAGGAATTCATCGAGGATTTCACGCCTTTCCTTGAAGCTGGCAAGGACATCCTGCATGTGAGCCTTTCCTCCGGCATTTCAGGCGTATACAATGCGGCAAAAGCGGCCGCTGAGGAGCTTTCCCAAAAATTCCCGGAGCGCAAAATCTATGTTGTGGACTCCTTGGGCGCATCCTCCGGCTATGGGCTTATTATGGATCACCTGGCCGACCTTAGGGATTCCGGCATGTCCATCGATGAAGTATATGCCTGGATTGAGGAGCATAAGCTTGAGCTTAATCACTGGTTCATCTCCACCGATCTGACTTTCTACATCAAAGGCGGCCGCGTCAGCAAAACGGCGGGCTTTTTCGGATCCATGCTCGGTATCTGCCCCTTGCTCAACATGGACAATCTCGGGCGGCTCATTCCGCGCGAAAAGGTGCGCACCAAAAAACGCGTGTTGCAGAAGCTTGTAGAACGCATGGAACAATACGCGCAGGACGGGCTCGCCTATTCCGGAAAATGCTACATCTCCCAATCCTATTGCTATGAGGATGCACGTTATGTAGCAGATGCCATTGAAGCGCGCTTCCCGAACCTCAACGGCAAGGTTGAAATCAACAGCGTGGGCACCACAATCGGCAGCCATACCGGCCCCGGCACGGTCGCCCTGTTCTTCTGGGGCAAAAAGCGTGTTGACTAAGCCGCTTAAGTTAAAAATTACCGCCCCGGCGTTTTCACGCTGGGGCGATTTGAGTTTATTGTCCCTTTGAGGGCAGGTTCGCAACCCCCGTTGTTTCATTCAGATTTAACGGCACAAGGTGAATTGCCCCAAAGGGGCAGAAGAGCCCCCTGGGGGTGTACGCAAAATTCGTAAAAGCCTTGCGTAACAAGGTTTCCTTTGCATGGGTTCCTAGCCGCGCTTCTGGCGCAACGGAGTCTCGAAAAGCGGCTGACGCCACTCGTTCGGCAGCCAAACCTCCCCTATCCGTTTTCACATCGGCGCGGTTTACAGTTGTAACGCTATGTACTGCCGCATTGCCCGTTCTGCTGCTACAACGCGCGTTGGAACGCTCCTTACTGTACGCAGCCTTCTAAGGATATGCGACCATGCTGGCTATCCTTTGGGATGGCTGCTGCATTTATCCCAGCACGCCCAGGTGCTCCAGCAGGATCTTAAGGCCCATGAGGATCAATACAATTCCACCCAATAGCTCCGCACGAGATTTATATTTTGCTCCGAACAGGTTCCCAAGCTTGACGCCAATGCAGGAAAGGAGAAACGTAGTCACGCCAATGCAAGTGACTGCAAGCACGATTTGCACTTTTAGAAACGCGAATGTCACGCCGACGGCGAGCGCGTCAATGCTGGTTGCAACCGCAAGCGGCAGCATGGCTTTGGGGCCAAAGGAAGCATTCAATTCCTCGCTTTGGGAACGGGATTCCCGGATCATATTGATGCCGATGAGGCTGAGCAACGCAAAGGCAATCCAGTGATCCACGGATTGGATTAAAGATTCAAACTGCGTGCCCAGGAAATACCCCAAAAGCGGCATCAATGCTTGAAACGCACCAAAGTAAAGCCCAGCTGTTAAAGCGTGCCCAAGCGCAACCTTGCGTACCGAAAGTCCCTTGCAGATTGCAACTGCAAACGCATCCATCGAAAGCCCGATCGCAATCATCAACAGCTCCCATAATTGCATGCTTCTACTCCTCCGTTGTGCCATTTTGTTTGGTCCCGGCCGTCAAAAAAAAGAGACTCATCTGCAAGCAACAGATAAGTCTCGCCATTTCATGCCAAGCCGGGAAGCGGGTGCTTCCAGTGTGTCGACTTTGCCGCGCATACTTCGCGCCGGCTACTCCCTTATTTCCGAACTATCGTACCATGCGCCCGGGCGCGTGTCAAGCCGGTTGGGAAAGTTCGTAGTTCATTCCACCTGCGTATTCAATTTGCAGCGCGCCCTCCGCATCGTCTGAAATTTGGAGCACGGCGGTCTTGCCTTCCGAAAGATCCAGCGTGAATGCCGTTTGTGCAAGCGGTTCGCCCAGCGCTTCCCCTGCTTGTGCAAAGACGCGCACCGTCACATGCACTTCCTCCGCTTCCGGCGCACAAAAGCTGAATGCGTCCCCTGCGTGCAGCGGCGCATGATCGGCATTCTGAGCAAGCTCTACCCGATCCTCCTGCACAAGCAAGACCGTGCGCACTCCTGCTGCGCTCTCAAAGATCAGAAATACGTTTGCTTCCGGGTCCAACCCATCTGCTTGCCCGCACCCGCATGCCAGAAAGGCTATAAGGAAAAGCAAGAACGGCAAGCAGGCACGCGGCCCTTTGGGCATGATGTCACGCTTCATCAACATGGCTTCTTTCCCTCCAGCACAAAGCAGAACAAACGGAAAACGGCAGAACCATTAAAATTAAAACACAGCCTCAAACGTAAACCAGTTCCCCTCTATATGGGCGGTAGTTCCGCAGTTATCGTCCTCCACCGCCCAGGCCCATCCGGTTTCCGTTTCAGTGAGCGGCGCATCTGCGCCCTGGAATGCAACAGGCATCCCAGCTGCGGAATAGTAGATGCCTTGATAGGTGCTTTCCGGAACAAGCCCGGATCCCGACAGGGTAAACGCAACGACCGTTTGCTCGGCTTCCCAGCAGGAGATGCGCTCGACCCCCTGGATCTCAATCTCATCAACCACTCCGGTTTCCATAATCTCCTGCACTGCGTTTGCAAGCATTTCCCGATTCTCCGCATAAAACGCTTCCGGGCTTTCCGCTTTTGCGCAGCCGGAGGCCAACACGGTCAAAAGGCAGAGCGTGAGCAACAGGCTGGCATGCCGCCGGTTTGATCGCACAGGGCGCATTCTTTCCTCCCTTTTCATTTTCCCGCGCGTTTGCCTTAAGCGCCGGGAATGTCTTCCGGTGCAACATCGTAGTAGATCTGTTCCCGCAAAGGGCTTTCGTACAGCGTGCTGCGCGCATCCACCGAAAGCTCATAGCGCAGGTAATTGGCGTTCGCTTCGCTCAGTTCGCCCTTCCGTGCGGCGTCCGCAAGCACGCTTTTTGCAATGATCGCATCCAGATTGAGCGCGTTGAGGCATAAATACCATACGACGAGCACGCCTGCAAGCAAGCGGATGAGGCGAAGCTGCGGCCGGAACAGCTTTACCCCGCAAAGCGCAAGCGCAGCCAGCAGGAAAAGCATAAACCACAGCGGCAGGATACGGTTGATCGTAAGGCCATACGCGCGGATGTAAAGCACAAGGCGGTAAAGCGCGGAGCCAAGCAGCAGCGCCGTTGCGCCAAGGAGCGCGAGCAGCACCGGGCGCAGCGCAGGGCTTTCCTTGGTGTATGCATGGCACAAGCCGAATGCAGCAAAGTTGATCGCCGCCACTGCGCAGAGCTCGCGGAAACCGCGCACCGCATATTCGGAATAGGTCAGCTCGGCAGGCAGGCCAGCAAGCCCGGTGAGGTAAGTGAATTGGAATACGGCAAACACGGCATATACCGCAAGCAGCAGCCCGAGCGCAGCAAGGGCGCTTGGCGCCTCGATCACTTTGGAGTACGGCGTTTCAATCGTTTTGGGGCGCTCCCATGCCATGGCATACAGGAACGAATAAAAAAGCATTGCAACAACCAGCGCACAGGCAAGGCGCACCAAGAAGCTGCCAAGGGAAATGCCTTTCATTAGGCGCGCAAAATAATATGCCATCACCGCATCCGCTTGGAGCAAAAGCGCAGCCGCAAGGATCGCCACCGGCGCCGCGCAAAGAAGCCCCAGCCGGATCGCCTGGGCCCTGGGATCCGCCTTGCCGCGCGGGAAAAAGCTGCCGACGGCGCCAAAGAACCGCCCGACGCAGACGAATGGCGCCACAAGCCATCCACGCAGGTAAAGCCCGAAATACTGCCCTTCCCGGCAGGCCGGCACATCCGCCGCGCAATCCACCGCATGCAGCATCAAGATCAGCGGGATTGCGAGCAGGTTGATGAGCGCCGTTTGCGCCTGCTGGTAGACCGCATAACGCAAAAACAGCAACACGACTGCGCCAAGCAGGAACAGGCTTGCGGGCCGGCGGGCGCGCCTAGGGTCTGCAATGCAGTTTGCCGCCACATATACACCCCAGAACGCGGCATACGCCGGAATAAAAGCGTGGATGGTGCTAAACTGCGCATACCCGCCGAACCATACCCAGGCAACGATCACCCCAAGGGCAAAAGCAAAGGGAATCAGAAGCCGCTGCACTTTGGTATAGGTGCGCTTTTCCCGTTTTTCGCCGCCCAATGCGGCAGCCTGTTCATAGTAATTCCGTTCCATCAAACCGCCTCGCTTTCTTCTGCATCCGGGATATATTCTAGGATATCCGCAGGCTGGCATTTTAGGATGCGGCAGAGCGCATCCAGCGTGGAAAAACGGATCGCCTTGCCCTTGTTGGTTTTCAAAATAGAAAGGTTTGCCGGCGTAATGCCAAGGCGTTCCGCCAATTCGCCGGAGGAAAGGTGCCGCTTGGCGAGCATCACATCGAGATTTACGCGGATCATAGCCCCTGCCTCCTTAAATCGTTAAATCGTTTTCGCGCTTGAACGCGACCGCCCGGCGGAACACGCCCGCAAGCACGAGCGCAAACAGGCCCGCAAGCAGCATCACAATTGCGCAGACAGCCGTCATGGGCGTGAAATAGGCCATGCAACGCACAGCAAACATAGCGCCTGCGACTTCGGCCGCGATGCCCATGCGCATGAACGCGCGCACGTTGCGTTCCACAAACGGATCCGAAAAAACCGTGCGCATGACAAGCAGCAGTTCAAAGAGGATCCAAAGCGCAAAGGCCGCAGCTACGGTAAGGAAAACGCGCAGCGCCACAGGGTTTGCATCCGCCTCGCAATATTGGGAGATGATTTGATCCCACCCGCTGCCGGGGATGTAGAGCGTCACGGCGCAAAAAAGCACAAACGCCGCAAGAAGATAGAGCATGACCTCGGTAATGCGTGGCAGCAGTTTCGTTTTCATACAAGGCAATACCTCCAAGGAAATCGCTTTCTTGGAGGTATTGTAGCATCTGTTTTATCGAATTTCAATATATTTTTATCGTTTTTCAATAATTGTTCATCATTCGTGCTCTTCTGCCTGCCTTCGCAGGCACCGCATCACACGATGTCGATCTCCTTGCCGCAGAACGCACAGGGGTACTTGCCCGGCTCTTTGAACGCCTTGCCCGGCAGCGGCCGATTGCAGAATGGGCAGGCGAGGGAAAAGAGCTCACAAGCAACGGCGACAAAAGCCGCTATAGCCGTCAAAAACCCAATGGCCGGGTTTCGCCAAAGCTTCAACACGAAAAGCATCGATTGAAGTGCTATAATGCCTGCTAAAATACGGGTAGCAACGTTCCAAAATCGATAAGTTCGGATTCGCTTCACGCACTTGCACCTCCGATCGTGTTCCCGTTGTATCCGGCTACGCCATCCACCCAAGCGACGGAAGGCGGATTTAGGGATTGCGGATACCGAATAGCGTATTGTCCATCCCAAGGATGGATTGCCCGAAATGTACCGTAGCGGTTGCGCATTGCCAACATAAAACAGCATTCATGTTCGTCTGTATATCCGCGGATCTGAGACGCAATGCTTGCACGGGTAGCTGCTGGAAGTTGCATCAGAAGACCAATGAATGCTGCTAAGGCATTTTTTAACGGCGTTAAGGATATAAGAAATCCCCCAATAGTAGCAAGTATGGAATCTGCAGTAGCCCCTTCTTCAAATTTGCGCGCCATTGCCTCGCCTGTATCCTCATCCATATAGATAAAAGTGTCATGTTGATAAAATCCCTGTGTACTCATGCCGCCATGCGCAGTAACAAGTTTGTTCCTATAGGATGAAGGTAAGAGCGATTCGGTATAATAGGAAGAATGGTTTCTCGTCGTAGTCGTATTTTTGTGAATGAAGCCATATTCGTCTACTTCGTATTTGTAGACCGGCTGGCCCATCATGTAGCAGGCAACTGCATCATCAAGCAAGAACATCATAGGAGCCGGAAAAGGGTTGGGGTTCATTTCGTTCGTTTACCGCAAACGTGCTTCCCGCAAAAACGAACAGAGGCATCCTACTTCGCACGGTAGCAATAGTGCTCTGTATCCTTTTGAACCTTCCCTTTTGCTGCAATGGGATAGAACGGATCGAACAAGCTATGTGCGATCTTGTTCCGGCGGCTCAGAGCGTAAAATCGCTCCCTTCGCAAACTATGATATCAAATTATTATTTTTTATTGACTCTGTCAACATACCCATGCAAATGCAAATATATCATAGAATTTCAGCCCATATCCGCCGTTCTAAACCAAGGCCGCCGCCTTCGTGTCCGCGCATCCGGCACACCCTATACCAGCTGCCGCGCCCACTTACCCTGGTTGGTGCGGCGCACCCCAAAGATTAGGCGCACTACGCCCGCGATATGTTGGCAGGCATACACATAGGGCAGCGGCAGGCCCCAAGAAAGCCCAACGAGAAGCGAAAGTGGAATGGAGATCAGCCACAGGGGAACAAGGTCAATGATTGCAGCTGCGCGCGTATCCCCGCCGCTTCGAAGGATCCCAACGAGGATGGTAAAATTGATGGCCCAAAGCGGCAGCGCAAAGCCCATCACAAAAATGGTATCCGCCGCAAGCCCCTGTGTTGCGGGCGTCGTATTGGTGTAAAGATACGGCATGTAAACGCCAAGCGTGCACACAAATGCAGCAACGAGCACCCCGGCAAGCGCCGAAAGCCGGAGAAAGCGCTTTCCATAAACATGCGCATGTGCTTCCTCGTTTGCGCCAAGCGTATTGCCGAGCACCACAGCCGCAGCCGATCCTACACCCTGGAACAGAATGAAAGCAAGCTTATCCACCGTGCCCACGATCATCATTGCGGCAAATGCATCCGTCCCCATTTGGCCGTAGATGGCGTTCTGCGCAATCATGCCGAGCGCCCAGATAGCATCGCCCAATAGCACCGGCGCGCTCACCGCGACAAACGGGCGGATGCTCGTAAACACACGGTCAAACAGCGCGCTCCACTTGGCGCGGGCCGCCGTATTGCCCAAATAGCTAAACAGCAGCAGCATGCCGCAATCCACAGCGGAGCCGATCAGCGTTGCGATTGCAGCACCGCGCACACCAAGCATCGGGAAACCAAAGTTGCCGAAAATTAGGCAATAATTCAGCACAAGGTTCACAAGAAGGCCGATGCCGCCCGAGATCATGGGCAGCTTTGCGCGGCCTGTGGATTTATGCACCGCGCCAAAAGGATAGATGATGGCCTTGAACAGATACCCCCAGGAAGCGATTTGAAGATATTCCACGCCGCGCGCGGTGACCGCAGCTTCGCCGCTGAACAGCCCTACGCAGAACCCGCCGACGCCCTGCGCTACCGCAAGGAAGATGGCCGCACACCCAAGCGCAAGCACGATGCACAGCCCCAGCATGCGGTGCACGCCGTTCAGATCTTTTTTCCCAAAATATTGCGCCATGAACACGCTTCCGCCGCCCGTGATCGCAAAAAGGCAGATATCCAGCAGATATGCAAGTTGGTTTGCGGCGCCAACGCCCGCAAGCTCAATATCGCCCAGCCCGCCGATCATGATCGTATCCACCATGTACATCGCCGTAGAAAGAAGCTGCTGGAGCATAATAGGCAGGCACACAGCCAATACTTTCCGGTAGAACGTTTTATCCGAAAGGCCGAGCAGGTCATGCTTCATAAAGGGCATTCCTCCTGGATGATGCTTACGGATACAATGATAACATTCTGGGGAAAAATTGTGAAGTGCGCGCTAAAAAAGGCGCTTTATGCTATACTTAACTTAATGGATTGGAAAGCGCTTTCCCCGCTTTGGCCTTTTCAGCTTTCACGGACTAAGCCCGTTTCGCGGGGAGCTTGACTTGGGTCCCTTGCCTGCCTTGGTTGCATGTGCCATCTTCGCGTAGAGCCAGGCGGATCACGGCCCGGCATCCTGCGTAATATGCCTAGTAGATTGATTTTTTAAAGGGGGCTTTTCTATGCCGTATTTTTATTATTATGATCCCATGCTCTGGGCTGTGCTTGTGCTTGCGATCGTTGGCTTGATTGCTTCCGGCCGCGTGCAGAGCACCTTCCGCAAATATTCCCAGATGCCAGCCCGCACCGGACTGCGCGCATGCGACGTTGCGCAGCGCATGCTCTTTGACGGTGGAAGCGACGCGCAGCTGACCCGGGTCTCCGGCACGCTGACCGATCACTTCAATCCAAAAACCAATACCGTTGGCCTTTCCGAGGCTGTGTTCGACCAATCCTCGGTTGCTGCGCTTGCAGTTGCAGCCCATGAGATCGGCCACGTGATGCAGTACCAGGAAGGCTATGCGCCCATCCGCATGCGCAACGCACTCGTTCCGGTTGCGAACATCGGCTCGACCCTATCGCCTTACCTTGTGCTGCTCGGCGCCTTAATGGGCAGCTATGAGCTCGCCCTGTTCGGCGCGCTGCTCTTTGGCGGCATCCTGCTGTTCCAGCTGGTCACTTTGCCTGTGGAGTTCAACGCTTCCCGCCGCGGTATCGCCATGCTGAGCGAGGGCGGCTACCTTGCGGGCAACGAAGAAGAGCGCGCGGCCAAGGCCGTGCTGCGCGCTGCGGCAATGACCTACGTCGTAGCTGCGCTTTCGGCCTTCGTTTCATTCTTGCGGCTCTTTTTGATCGCGCGGCGCTCCCGGCGGGATTAAGCCGCACTTTCGTGCCCATTGCATGGTTCAGCCGCATAAAGTAGCTTAACATGCTTGGGCAGTTTATGTCTTTTATGGTGCGCCGATGCGCATATCCTGCAAAAGCAGCAGGCAAGGGAGCATTCCTCCCGCTTGCCGAAACTCTATGCAAAAAGCCCTGCAAGCAGGGCTTTTCCTATTTTCGGCGGCATCCACCCCTTTGGGTAACGCATGCGGTTCACCCGAATCCCAAATCCGTGCCAAGCATATCCATGCGTTTACGTCCCGGGCATCGCCGTAAGCCAGCCCGCTCACCATTGCGCCTGCGCAAGCCATGCTGCAATATCGGAAGCTAACGTTCCCCCTAGCCTGCGCACGGCTTCGGCAAGCGGCTCCCTTGCAAGCTTTACGCCCGTGAGCGCGCCCGGCAGCGCACGGATAAACGCCTCATCCATGGCATCCGACCATGCCTGCGCACCAACGATTACCCCGTTTTTCAACGACAGGGCAAGTTCCAGCCCGCCCCAGGGGAAGCGCGTTGCAAGCGTAAGATCAAATGCGGGCGTCGCGCCGACGCGCCATGCCCAAGAGGCATGTTTCTCCTCCTCTTTGCGCAGGCATTCCGCGTCCAAATCCGTTTCTCTGATAGATTCATAGGCTCCGTATTCCCGAGCAAACGCCGCAATGACAGCTGTGCGCACCGCATCCACCGTGATGTGCGCCCCATATTCGCTCAAGTTGCATACGCGCGCGCGCACGCTAGCAACCCCCTTTGCCGCAAGTTTTGCCGGCGATGGAGCAAGGTATTTTGCAAGGTGTTCCAGATCTGCGCTCACAAGGATCGTGCCATGGTGCATGGCGACCTCTCGGGAAAAGCGGAATGCATTGCCGGAAAATTTTGCTCCCGTTGCTGTTACAAGGTCGTTGCGGCCCGTAAAATCCGCTGGGACGCCGAGCGCGCGCGCGGCGGAAAGGATCACGGAGAGCTGGCGCGGAAGATCATAGGCAGCGCGCTCCGTGACAAATGTAAAATTTAAATTGCCAAGGTCGTGGTACACAGCTCCCCCGCCCGTTGTACGGCGAGCCAGGCGACCGCCATCCGCTTCAAGCAGCTCCATGCGGCATTCCCGCCAGGCATTTTGGTTGCGCCCGATGACCACTGTGTTTCTGTTTTGCCAGAGATAAAGCGCCATACCCGGCTGGCATGCACCAAACAAAACCTCTTCCACAGCAAGGTTGTGCCACGGGTTAAAGGAAGTGCCAAATAAAAGCCGGTTCATTTTCAAATCCTCCATTATGGCGGCATACCCGCAATATTACAATATCATATCCTTTTTTTAAAACTCCGGCAAGAATTTAACTACCCTTTCTGGCAAAATTGGTTTAAAATATAAGTATGAGAAATGGATTCTATGCTTGGGGATCCACTTCAATCCAAGCCGAGGTGATATTTGGTGAACGCTTATCTGGATGAAGTTGCGCTCTACCTGTTCAACGAGGGAAAATCCGCCTATGCATACCGCGCGCTTGGCTGCCACCGCGTGCAGGCGAAAGAGGGCTACGATGCTTTCCGCTTTGCAGTTTGGGCGCCAAATGCACGCGCGGTAAGCGTTGTTGGAAGCTTCAATGGATGGGATGCTGCGGCCGACCCCATGGAGCGCTGCGGCACAACGGGTGTCTGGCAGGCCTGCATCGGGATTGCACATATCGGGGACACATACAAGTATGCCATCACAACGGAAGAAGGGCGGTTGATCTACAAGGCGGATCCTTTCGCATTTTATAGCCAGCCTCGCCCCGAAACCGCCTCCGTAATTTGGGACATCGACGATTATACCTGGCGGGATGCAGCGCATATGGAAGCGCGTGGGAAATATGATCCGCACCAGTCGCCCATGAGCATCTATGAGGTCCATCTTGGTTCCTGGCGCGCGGGGCTTGATTATGAGGCGCTTGCCTATGAGCTCGTGAATTACCTGGTGGATATGGGGTATACGCATGTTGAGTTGATGCCTCTTTGCGAATACCCGCTCGACGACAGTTGGGGCTATCAGATCACGGGATACTATTCCATCACGTCCCGCTATGGAACGCCACAGCAATTTAAGGCACTGGTAGATGCATGCCACCGCGCAGGCATTGGAGTAATTCTGGATTGGGTGCCCGCTCATTTCACGCGGGATGCCCATGGCCTCCGCCGCTTTGACGGCACGCCGCTTTATGAACACGCAGATCCCCGGCGGGGCGAGCAGCCGCAATGGGGCACCATGCTTTTCAACCTGGAGCGCAGCGAGGTGCAAAGCTTCCTCATTTCCAATGCAATCTTTTTCCTAAAAGAATACCACATCGATGCACTGCGCGTGGACGCAGTAAGCTGCATGCTTTATTTGGATTATGGGCGCGAAGGTGATTATCTACCCAACCGTTTCGGGGGTAACGAAAATCTCGCAGCAATCAGCTTTTTCTCTCGCCTTTCTGAGGCTGTGCACCGGGAATGCCCCGGAACCCTTTTGATCGCTGAAGAGAGCACAGCCTTCCCGCGCGTTTCGGCGCCAGTGGAAGAAGGTGGGCTTGGATTCGATTTTAAGTGGAACATGGGCTGGATGAACGATACGCTCTCCTACTGCAAGCTGGACAGCCTCTTCCGCCGCTACCATCACGACAAGCTCACGTTTTCCATGTGCTATGCATTCTCGGAGCACTATATTCTTCCGTTTTCGCACGATGAAGTCGTGCACATGAAAAACTCCCTCATTGGCCGCTTCCCCGGCACGTATGATGAAATGTTCCAGCAGCTCCGCCTGCTCTATATGTATCAATATGCACACCCTGGTAAAAAGCTTATGTTTATGGGCGGGGAGTTCGGCCAGTTTGCGGAATGGAATTTCCGCTCTGCGCTGGACTGGCACCTGCTTGGCTATGCGCCCCACGCTGCAATGCGGGAATTCGTGAAAGCGTTAAACCGCGTTTATCGTAACACGCCCGCTCTTTATGCCCGAGACGATGGATGGGATGGATTCGAATGGCGCAGCGTGGATGACTCCATCCACAGCGTGATCGCCTTCAGCCGTTTCGGGCCGGATGGGGAACTTCTCTGTTGTTTCAATTTCACGCCGGTAGCGCATCGGCCCTACTCCATCCACCTGCCGTTTGCCGCTGCGCTCACGCGCGTGATGTCCAGCGCCGAGGCGCCCTCGCCCGGCATGCTTTCCACTGTGGCGGAAACGGATGGGAGCTTCCGTGCGGATGTCCCGCTCGGCCCATACGAAGCGGCGTATTACCGCGTCGTGCAGCTAGGTGAATAAAGCCACAGGAGAACAGCAAAATCACGAACAGGGAGGAAGACGCGTATGATCAAAAAACAGATGGTCGCAATGCTGCTTGCGGGCGGCCAGGGCACGCGCCTTGGCGTGCTTACCAACCGCACGGCAAAACCAGCGGTCCCCTTTGGGGGGAAATACCGCATCATCGACTTCCCATTGTCCAATTGCGTCAATTCCGGCGTGGATACCGTAGGGGTGCTGACGCAATATGAACCGCTTGAGCTCAACGGTTACCTGGGCAACGGCAGCGCCTGGGACCTGGATCGCAATTCGGGCGGCGTTTACGTGCTCCCGCCCTATGTGAAGGGGAGCCGCGGGGAATGGTATTCCGGCACGGCAAATGCCATTTGCCAAAATATCGGCTTCATTGAGCGCTATGCACCGGAGTATGTGCTCATCCTCTCGGGGGATCACATCTATAAAATGGACTATTCCGCCATGCTCCGCCACCACGTGGATAAGCAGGCGGATGCTACCATCGCTGTGCTGCAGGTGCCCATGGAGGAAGCACACCGCTTTGGCATCATGAACACGGATGCAGACGACCGCATCGTAGAATTCGAAGAAAAACCCAAGCAGCCCAAAAGCAATAAGGCTTCCATGGGCATCTACATCTTCAACTGGCCTGTGCTGCGCGAGTTCCTCATGCGGGATGACCGCGATCAAAGCTCCCAGCATGATTTTGGCAAAAACATCATTCCGGCTATGCTGCAAGATGGCCGGCGCATGTTCGCTTACCGGTTCGAAGGTTACTGGAAAGACGTCGGCACCGTGCAGAGCCTCTGGGAAGCCAACATGGATTTGATCCAGGACGAACCCGAATTGAACCTAAGCGACAAGGATTGGCGGATCTATAGCCGGAGCGCCATCATGCCTGCACATTATATGGGGCCGCATGGAAGCGCCATTCGCTCTATTGTTACCGAGGGGTGCGATGTGGACGGGAATATCCGCCACAGCGTGCTCTTTTCGGGCGTGACCATTGGCGAAGGTGCGCAGATTTCAGATTCCGTGGTGCTGCCGGGGGCAAGCATCGGTGCGAACGCGGTGGTGCAAAAAGCCATTATCGGCGAAAATGCTTTGGTGCAGGCCGATGCTTTCATCGGCGCACCGCCTTCGGAGGAAGATCCGCCCTATGACACTTCCCTTACCGGGGATATCACACTTGTTGCAAGCAACACCGCGATCCGCGCAGGAGCGCGGATCCCCGCCGGCATGATCGTGAACGCGGACACATTTGGCACAAAGGAGGGTGAACGTCATGACGGATAAAGCTTTCGGCCTAATTTATACCGGTGAATCCAATATGCAGCTTCGGGAGCTGACCTATTCCCGTTCCATTGCGGCAGTCCCGTTTGCGGGGCGTTACCGCTGCATTGACTTCATCCTGTCCAGCCTGGTGAATTCGGGTATCACAAACGTTGGGATCATTACGCAGAAAAACTATCATTCCCTTATGGACCATGTAGGTTCCGGTAAGGAGTGGGATCTGCACCGCAAGCGGGACGGTCTTTTTATCCTACCTCCGTTCGTTACGCGGGACAACACGGGAATTTACCGCGGCACCATTGATGCGCTGCGCTCCGTGCTTGGCTACATCCGCCGCAGTGCGCAGCGTTATGTTGTGCTTACGGGAAGCCACACCATCTACAACACAAAATTTACGGAAATGCTCGCGCAGCACATCAAAACCGGCGCGGACATCACCATTATGTACAACGAAGAAACGGATTTTGACCCGGAGGATCAATACCTTGACCTTCGCCTCACGCTGCACGAAAGCGGCCGCGTAACGGATCTGCAGCTGGACCCCTACCGCCCGCTTTCCAACCTGCAATCCTGCGACACCTACATAATGGAAAAAACCCTGCTGGAATATTTGATCGAAGAGGCGGCCGCACATGATTATACGGATTTCACCAGAGACGTGCTTCTCAAGCATGTGGATTCGCTTAAAATCTATGGCTGGCGCTATGATGGCTATGTAGCGCGTCTTAATTCGCTGCAGGGCTTTTTCAAGCATAATATGGCCGTGCTGGAACGCCCCGTGCGTGAAGACTTGTTCAACCGTGAACATCCGGTTTATACCAAAGTCAAGGATGAGCCGCCCGCGCGTTATGGCCAGCATGCATCGCTGCGCAACAGCCTTGTGGCGGATGGCTGCGTGGTAGAAGGCACGGTGGAAAACAGCATTCTTTTCCGCGGCGTACATGTTGGGGAAGGCTGTGTTGTGCGCGATTGCATTTTAATGCAGGCATCCGACATCTATCCCGGCAGCGAGTTGAACTATGTAATTCTCGATAAAAGCGTGACGGTGAAAGACAACCGCCGCCTTGCAGGATATGCAGGCTTCCCCATCATCGTGCGCAAGGGGAGCGTCATATAGCCAAAGGGTTAGGTATGCCGCCTTAGGGGTAACGAAAACGGTTGCGCACTTTGCGCAATATGGTGTTAGGGCAGAAAGGAAACCTTCATATGGCAAAAACAGAAAAAAAAAATAAGCTCAAAGTGCTTTTTGCAGCAAGCGAATGCCTGCCATTTGTGAAAACCGGCGGCCTTGCCGATGTAGCGGGTGCGCTTCCCAAGCAGCTCTGCCGGGACGGAGCGGATGCGCGGGTTGTGTTGCCGTTCTATAAGCCTATCAAGGAAAAATATCGGATGCAGTGCAAACACGTCTGCGATTTTATCCTGCGCCTTGGTTGGCGCAGCCAATATTGCGGCGTAGAGCAGCTTACGCTTGAAGGCATTACCTATTATTTCATCGATAATGAGTTCTATTTCGGCAGGGATTATATCTATGGCAACTTCGACTCCTCAGAGGGCGAGCGTTTTGCCTATTTTTCAAAGGCCATCCTCGAGATCCTGCCGCGCATTGACTTTATGCCGGATGTGCTTCACTTAAACGATTGGCAAACCGCCATGGTCGCGCCGCTGCTTAAACTCCAATATGCAACGGATCCCTCTTATGCGCACCTGCGCACGCTCCTTACGATCCATAACCTGCGCTATCAAGGCATCTTTGATCGTGGCTTCATGGATGAGCTGCTTTCGCTGGGCGCACCCTGCTTTGACCCCAACCTGCTGGAATTCAACGGCTGCGTCAACTTCCTCAAAGGGGGCATCGTCTATGCCGACCGCATCAGCACCGTGAGCCCCACCTATGCGCGGGAAATCTTGACGCCCTATTACGGCGAAGGGCTCGACGGCGTGCTGCGCGCGCGGGAAAACGCATTGATCGGCCTTATCAACGGCATCGACACAGCGTATTTCAACCCGGCAGACGATCCTGCGCTTCCTGCAAATTATGCGCGCGATAACATGGCAGGCAAAGCAGTTTGCAAGGAAGCGCTTCAAAAAGAGCTCAACCTAGCGCCGCGGCCGGATGTCCCTGTCGCAGCACTTGTTTCCCGCTTAACGGATCAGAAAGGGCTTGACCTTCTTGAGCATGTGCTTGGCGAGATCATGGAACTCGATATTCAGCTTGTTGTGCTCGGCACAGGCGACGCACGCTATGAACAGCTTTTTTCCTGGGCTTCCTGGCGTTATGGCAACCGCTTCGCCGCCCACCTTGCCTATGATGAGCGGCTTGCACACCGCATCTATGCGGGCGCGGATTTGTTCCTCATGCCTTCCCGTTTTGAGCCCTGCGGCCTTTCGCAGATGATCGCGCTGCGGTATGGCGCAGTGCCCGTTGTGCGCGAGACCGGCGGGCTGGTGGACAGCGTGGAATCCTACAATAAATTCACCGATACCGGCGTTGGGTTCTCCTTCCTCAACTATAATGCGCATGAGCTGCTTTTCACCGTGCAGCACGCGGTTGCATATTACCATAACGATCCTGCGCTCTGGGCAAGGCTCGTCCAACGCGGGATGGCATGCGATTTTTCGTGGGAGCGGGCAGCCAAGCAATATGAAACGCTGTACGCTCAGATGCTCGCATAGTCCCATGTGGTTTGACGGGAGAATTTTGGATGTTTGAACAGATTTTGCATGATTCCATTGAAAAGCGGTTCCGCACGCCCTTTGGCGCCGTGCCCTGCGGCACGGATGTTCGCCTTTCCATCCGCGTGCCGGATCCTGCTGTGCGCGCGCGCCTGCGCCTTTGGGTAAAGAATGCGGAGCGCATCGTGGAAGGCCGCCGCGCAGGCCAATATTATGAATTCGTGATCCACGCTGCGGACACCGGGCTGATCTGGTATTATTTCCTGCTGGAAACGCCTGCGGGGCAGCGTTATTATGGCGGCCGCAGCGGGGTTGGCGCGGTATATGATTATCCGCCCCCGGCATATCAGATCACGGTATATGACCCCGCATTCGAAACGCCCGCCTGGTTCCGCTCAGGGCTTGCCTACCAGGTGTTTTCCGACCGTTTTCACCGGAGTGGCACGGAGGGCGGCTTGCGCCGCGCGGAATATCACCGCTCGCTTGGGCGCAATGTATTCCTGCATGAAGATTGGGATGAACCCGTGCTTTATGCGCCACTGCCCGGCAAGCGGGATTACGACCCGTGCGATTTTTATGGCGGCGATCTGCGGGGCATCATCGAAAAGATCCCATACCTTCAAGAGCTTGGGATAACGTGCCTCTATTTGAACCCAATTTTTGAATCGCCTTCCAACCATCGCTACAATACCTCCGACTACCTCAACATCGACCCGATTCTCGGGGATGAGGAGGATCTCAAGGCGCTTGTTGCAGCAGCGCGCAACGCCGGAATACGGATCATCCTCGATGGCGTTTTTTCTCACACCGGGGACGACAGCCGGTATTTCGACCGTTATGGCCGCTATCCCGGGCCCGGGGCTTATGAATCCAAGGAATCCCCTTATTTTGAATGGTATGACTTCCGCGCCTGGCCGGACAGCTATCGCTGCTGGTGGGGGTTCCCCACTTTGCCGGAAGTAGACGAGCTTACACCTTCCTATATGGACTTCATCGCCAAAGTGCTGGACCATTATGCCGCGCTTGGCCTCACCTCCTGGCGGCTGGATGTAGCGGATGAGCTTCCGGATGCATTCATCGCATTTCTGCGGGCGCACCTCAAGGCGCTCGATCCAGAAGCTCTGCTGCTCGGCGAAGTTTGGGAGGACGCTTCCAACAAGGAAAGTTTTGGTGCGCGGCGCAACTACGTGGATGGTGCGGAACTTGATTCCGTGATGAACTATCCGCTCCGGGATGCGCTGTGTGATTTCTTCCTGTACCGCACGGACGCCAACGGCCTTGCAGCGCGGCTGTTCACGCTCCGCGAAAATTACCCGAAGCCCTTTTATGAGGCATGCTTGAACCTGCTCGGCAGCCATGATACCCCGCGCATTGCAACGGTGCTGGGCGGCGCGCCGCACCATGAAGCGCTCACCCGGGAAGAGCAGGCAAACTTCCGCTTGAACCCGGATGCAGCAGCCCGCGGCAAAGCGCGCCTTGCGCTTGCGCAGATGTTGCTCTTCTCCCATCCGGGTGTGCCATGCACCTACTATGGTGATGAAATTGGGATGTTCGGCATGGCGGATCCCTTCTGTCGAGAGCCTTACCCATGGGGAAAGGAAGACCTGGCGCAGCGCGCACAATATTGCAGCATCGCAGCGGCGCGGCGGACTTCAAAGCCGCTCGCAGAAGGCGCATGCGGCTTTGCCGCACTTACGCAGGATGTATTTGCGATCCTGCGCACCCAAGGGGAAGAAAGCGCGCTCACGCTTGTAAACCGCTCCGAGCATGCTGTTCGCGTGAGCGTTACAGCCGAAGCATTTCACAGTGGTCCGGACGCCGCAGCCATGTTCCTTTCTCCCGCTTATGTGGATGCAGTGAGCGGCATCCATGTGCTAACTTCAGCCGGGGCTTTGAATCTGGTGTTGCCTCCGCTCTCGGGCGCAATGCTGCTTTCTGAAAAAAACGTGGAAATGCGTTGAACCTGCGTGAATGATGTGATACAATGCCAACAGCGCCCTTGTAAAAAACAGGCTTGGGCGCAAATTCCATAAAAAACCGATACGGAGGAATATAAAAATGATCAACAAAGGCATGACGATCGAGCAGATCCTGCGCACAGATGCGGGTACGGCGGATATTTTAATGGAAAGCGGCATGCATTGCCTGGGTTGCGTGATGGCAAGCGGCGAAGACCTGGAGCAGGCCTGCGCAGTGCATGGTATCAATGTAGATGAGCTGGTGGACAAGCTCAACGCCTACTTGGAAGCAAAATAAGCATTAACGGAACGTGATGATTAAAAAGATCGTGCAGGGCGCCCTTATTGGGGCGCTTTATGCTGCCTTAACCCTTGTGGCAGCTCCTATCAGTTTCGGCCTCATGCAGGTGCGCATATCGGAAGCGCTCTGTATCCTGCCTTTTTTTACCCCTGCGGCCGTTCCGGGGCTTTTCGTTGGTTGCGTTGTGGCCAACTTGCTTGGCGGCGCTGCACTTTATGATGTGATTTTCGGCAGCCTTGCAACGCTGCTGGCTGCGGTTTTTACACGATGGCTCAAAAACCGTGGTGCATCGAAGTGGCTTGCCCCGCTCCCAGCCGTTGTTTTCAACGCGCTCATCGTGGGTGCGCTAATGCACCTTGTGTATTTCCCGCCCGAGGAAGTGTCCTACCTTGCAGGAGTGGCCTATGTGGGCGTTGGGCAGGCAATCGCCTGTTATATCCTTGGTATGCCGCTTTTCCGCGTGCTTGAACGCTATGAGGAAAAACTGTTCCGCTTGCGTTAAGCAGAGCCCGTTGTTTTAGGAAATCTGGCTTTTAGGGATGCGCTTTCTGCCATTTCTTGAAAGTAAGCGTGGCGCTGTGCACCCATGATAGCATCCGGTTAAAAGCCATGATGCAGCGAACGATGCTGGCTGGAAAAGCATGCACCGATTTGGTGGCGCCAAACCAGCTGCGGCTGTGCTTTTCGTTTTTTCAAAGTTTTGATTTGATATGCAGTGCGGGGCCGCTTCTTAGAAGCAGCCCCGCGTTTTTTATTCTTGTTTCAACAATTTATTTTTGCAGATCGCGCAGCGACAATTGGCGGGAAAAGCTCATTTCAAGCATCCGCTTCGGCGCATGGCCAAACATGTTGCTGACGGACTCATGGTCGTGAATCAGCTTAATCGCTTCTGCAAACATGGGCGCAGCAGAAACGATCTCGATCCGGTCGGAATGGAGCGCCGGCTCGCAATATACCGTATCCGTGGATACGAGGAGCTCGATGGGGCTATCCTCAATGCGCTGAACCGACTTTTCACTCATCACCAGGTGGGAAAGGAACGCATAAATGTGGTTTGCGCCCTTGTCCTTTAAGCCGTGCGCAACATCGATCAGCGTGCCGCCGGAGATGGTGAAGTCATCCACCACGATGCAGTTTTTGCCCTTGACGTCGCCGATGATCTCGAGCACTTTTGCGTTTTCGTCATGCCCGGCGCGCATCTTATCGCCAATGGCAACCGCGCAGCCCAGCTCGTCCGCCATAGCGCGCGCACGCTTTGCGCTGCCCGCATCCGGCGAAACTACGACCGTGTTTTCATCCACAAGGCCACGGCGCTTTGCATAGGCGCAAAGCAGGGGGCGCGCATAGAGGTGATCCACCGGTTTGGTGAAGAAGCCCTGGATCTGCGCCGCATGCAGGTCCATCGTTACAACGCGGTCTGCGCCTGCCATTTCAATGGCATCCGCGCACACGCGCGCACGAATGGAAACGCGCGGTTCATCCTTTTTATCACCCTTTGCATAGCTGAAATACGGCATGATAACGGAAATGGAGTTGGCGCTTGCGCGCTTTGCGGCGTCAATGTAAAACAGCAACTCCATGAACTCATTGTTTGCATTGAGGCCAATCGTCTGGACGAAATATACGTCCATATCCCGGATGCACTCGTTAAAGCGCACATAGGTATTTCCCTCGGAGAAATGAATGGTTGTGCAATCGCCCATGGGGCTGCCCAAATAATCGCACATTTTTTGCGCAAACTGCTTGCTTGCGCTGCCCGCAAAGATCTTGATATGTCCGTTTCCGCCAAGCATATGATCCAAATTCCCCTATCATGTTTTTGGGAAACGCGGTAAATCCGCATTTTCCTGCATAGAGTATATCAAAACCTGCGACAAGAAGCAACGCGGGTTGCAATCAAAAACTGGAAAAAAGGTCTTTAAGATAAGTTTTTGTTATATCGTTTCCAAGAGAAGGCTGTTTTTTGTGCATAATCCACTTTTTCAACTTGCGTTTGTGCAAAAAATAACACCAGCATCCCGCGAAAAGTGGCGAAAAACCAGCGCATGTTTTGCATTTTAATCGGGAAACACAACGCAAACCAAATGCGCATCACATTCCTATGTCATAAACCTTTCGAATACGGGCTCAAGCAAGGGCGTATCCTCCCACGCGCAGCCGAGCGTGGCTGCCGGGCGGTTTGCGCCATGAAAATCGCTGCCACTGGTTATGAGAAGGCCGTGCTGCTGCGCAAGAGAAAGGAACAGCGTGCGCTCCCCTTCCGTCGTGCCAGGGTAAAAAACTTCAATTCCATCCACGCCTCCCCGCACTGCATCCAGCACAGCCGCATGCTTGTCCGCGCGGATCTGGCATGGATGCGCAAGCACCGCAATGCCGCCCGCCGCATGCGCGACCGCAACCGCACGCGCAATGCTGATGTTTTCACTGCGTACAAAGGCTGGCCGCCCTTTGAGCAGGAATTTATCAAACGCATCCGCACGGGAAAGCGCATACCCTTTCTTGACAAGCGCATTCGCCATATGCAACCGCGTAATAAGCCCCTCTCCTTCTATAGCGTCCTCGATGGGGCAGCCGATCTCCCTTAGCCGTGCAAGCATGGCGGCGTTGCGGCGCGCGCGCTTTTGCGCGCTTTCTGCAAGCGTTGCCTTAAGCTCCTCCGCTTCCGGGTTGACACCAAGGCCAAGGATATGCATTGTAACATGGTAATCAATGTCAAATTCCACGCCGGGGATAACGCGCATGCCGATCCGTGCACCCTCCTGCATGGCTTCCGGCACGCCGCAGATGGTGTCATGGTCGGTAAGGGCAACAAAGGCAAGTCCAGCCGCCTTTGCAGCACGCACAATATCCACTGGCCGCTCTGTGCCATCGGAATAGACGGAATGCGTATGCAGATCAAACGGTTGCATGGTAAGCTCCTGTTTCAGCGGATTGGAGAAAGGCTATTCCCGCCTTTCCTCCCGTTTTAGGCCATCTTTATCAAGGGCCGGCATCGGGTTCCAAGGTTGATGAAATGCGCTCGGGTTGCTCCACCTTTAGAACTCGTTAGGCGCACTCCACAGCGGCCACTTTGCTGTACGCCCGTGTTGTAGAAAGCCGGAAAACTTCGAAAAAGTGGCCTAAGCCACTTTTTCGATGCATAGAGGCGGTTTCCCACCATCTTTCTTACATGTAAGGACGTAATCCTCTGGTTTAGTCATCCTTTTTATCAGAATCCGGCGGCGTTCCGTCGTCTTCCTTATCCCATGGGCGTTTCCAGAGGGAAGCCGGATCATTTTCCGCCCGCTGGCGTGCTTCTTCCTCTTCCTTACGGCGCTTTTCCTCTTCTTCTTTGCGCTTGCGCTCCGCTTCTTCTGCCGCAAGCACCTCGGGATCCGCGGTTTCAAGCACGCTCTGCCGCTCTTTATAGGAAACGAGCTGCACTTCCTCGCCATCGTAGATCTTTTCGAATTCCTCGCCCGTGATGCGCTCATATTCGATCAGCGCCGCCACGACGCGCTCCATCGCGGGAAGGTCGGACTCGATCACCGCGCGAGCGCGGGCGAACTGCTCTTCCAAAATCCGGCGGATCTCCGCATCCACGCGCGCCGCCACCTGCTCGGAGAAATTGCGCTGGTGGCCCCAATCCTTTGCGATGAACACCTCCGTCTGCCCACCTAAAAATACGGGGCCGATTTCATCGCTCATGCCAAATTCCACAACCATCTTGCGCGCAAGCTCAGTCGCACGCTGTAAATCGTTGTACGCGCCCGTACAAATGTCGTCAAGCGCAACGGTTTCCGCAACCCGGCCGCCCAGCATCATGGCAATCTCATCGAGGATCTTGCCGCGGGACATATGGTTGTCGTCGTTATCCGGCATGGTCATGGTATAGCCCGCCGCCATGCCGCGTGGGATGATGGAAACCTCATGCACAGGATCGCAATTCTTAAGCTTTTTCGCAACGATCGCATGGCCTGCTTCATGGTATGCCGTAATACGCTTATCCTCCGGTGTAATCACGCGGCTGCGCTTTTCGGGGCCCACCACCGTGCGGGTGATGGCCTCTTCCAGCTCAATCATGGTGATCTTCTTCTTTTTGAAGCGCGCCGCAAGGATTGCCGCCTCATTGAGCACGTTTTCAAGATCCGCGCCCGTAAAGCCGGGGGTGCGCTTGGCCAAAATTGCAAGATCCACATCCTCCGCAAGGGGCTTGCCTTTTGCATGCAGGCGCAAAATCGCCTCGCGCCCCTTCACATCCGGGTAGTTCACGGTGATCTGCCTGTCAAAGCGTCCGGGCCGCAAGAGTGCAGGATCGAGGATATCCGGCCGGTTGGTGGCAGCGATAACGATGATGCCTTCATTGGTGGCAAAGCCATCCATTTCAACGAGCAGCTGGTTGAGCGTCTGCTCGCGCTCATCATGCCCGCCGCCGAGCCCTGCGCCACGCTGACGACCCACAGCATCGATTTCATCAATAAATACCACAGCCGGCGCACACTTTTTTGCGGTGCTGAACAAATCGCGCACGCGGCTTGCGCCAACGCCCACGAACATTTCAACGAAATCTGAACCGGAAATCGAGAAGAACGGCACCTGCGCTTCGCCTGCAACGGCTTTTGCAAGCAGGGTTTTGCCCGTGCCCGGAGGGCCTACAAGCAGCACGCCCTTGGGAATGCGGGCTCCCATTTCGGTGAACCGCTTCGGCGCGCGCATGAATTCCACAACTTCCTTAAGCTCTTCTTTTTCTTCTTCCGCGCCCTCGACATCCGCAAAGGTGACTTTGTTGTGCGGGTCGATATGCGTGCGCGCGCGGCTCTTGCCGAAGCTCATCATCTGGTTTCCGCCGCCCTGCGAACGGAACACAAAATAATAGAAGATCGCAAACGCGCCAAGGATCAGAAGGTAGGGCAGGATGATCTCAAAGAGGGACGCTTCCGGCGGAGGATTATAGGTATACTGGAACGCATAGTCCGCCTCCGTAATGGAGCTCACATCCTTGCCGGTGAGCTCCGCCGCGATGGAATTCATGGTTTCGCGGAAGCTCTCTTCGGATGGAATGTAGCAATAGAAATCAAACCGTTTCGGGAACAGCTCCTTATCGATCTCGGAATTCGTCTTTAAGCCGACGAGTTCGCGCTCGGTGATCTCTACCGCGGCGACTTCCCCGCGCTTGACCATCGCAACGAAGTCCGTATATTCAATTTTTTTGCTATCGGCGCTGTTGCCCTTTTCAAGCCCCGTGATTGCAATGACGATCACGAGGATAATGGCGAGATAAATCAGCGGCGTTTTTAACTTCTTCAAAAGAATATCCTCCTGTGGATTCCAACGCGATTAGCATACCTCTGCCGAGGATAACTATCCTCGTAATCTTACCACAATTTTTTCCGTTGTTCAAACCCGGATTTCATGAATGTTGTGAACTTGTTGTAGAAAATGTTCGCTGTATATCCCAATTTTCATGTCTGCATACCCCGGGCTCCGTGCATGTGCCTTTTTCCTCTCGGTTTTGATGCCGCTTTCAACTCATGTATACATTTGGCGTCCATGGCTTATGCGTGACAACTGCATCCAGTAAGGGATGAAGCTTAGCCTCTCCTGCACAAGCAAATTTGAAACAAAGCCAACGGATAAAAAGCACGCTTATCCATCTGTTGACAGAATTTCTGGCTGCACCTAAAATAATTTATTAGGCACATCTAAGGATGCCATCATGGACTATTTGACTTTAGCTTTACTCATTCTTTCGCCAATGTCGGGAGCATGGGTCACAACAATTTATTTTTAAGAAAGTCTTGCGTTAATCCGTTCGCGTAGTACTGGTAACATGCAGGCTGCGCTTTCAAAATTAGAAAACTGCCAGTCAAACAGTGAAGGGGAAGCGCCATCAAAAGGCTTTTTTGATTATAGGCGCCGGGCGTTCCGCCCTTTCGATTTGGGTAGCACGGCCTATGCAGGCGGATAAAGCAAAGAACATGGAATTGTCCCGGTTGATTTTTGCTGGGCGGACCAAATCAGAGAGATGGCTTGCTGCGAACTGAAACCAGCTGGGTGTTCTACATGATATGAGAACCTGTCAGTCACTGCAATGAGCGGGAACTATCACCGGAAACTGACCGGCAGCAGCAGGCACGCATTTTTAGGGATGGGCCATGGATTACGGCATTGCCGCCGCTGAATTTGAACGCAACTGGCATAATCGTCTATGCAAATTGGAGGAATACTCATGAAAATACTTGTTTTGAATGCCAGCCCAAAGGGCAAAAACTCCACCACTGTTCATACCGCTCTGTACTTGCAGGCGCTACACCCCGAACATGAATTTACCTTTATCTCGGTAGGGCAGCGCATCAAAAGTTATGAAAAAGACTTTACCCCTCTGCGTATAGAATTAGAAAAAGCAGACCTGCTGCTCTTTTCCTACCCGGTCTACACCTTTATCGCCCCCTATCAGCTGCATCGGTTGATCGAGCTCATTAAGGCGGATGGCATAGACCTCTCGGGTAAATTTTCCACCCAAATTACCACTTCCAAGCATTTTTATGATGTGACCGCGCATCGCTATGTTGAGGAGAATTGTTTAGATCTTGGATTAAAGGTAGTTCGCGGCCTTTCCGCAGACATGGATGATCTGCTTACCGAAAAGGGGCAGCGGGAAGCCAGAAACTTTTTTGAACAACTTCTGTTTTCCTGTGTGCATGGATTATTTGTGACGCCATCTTCCAAAGCGCCAAAGCGGGAAAAGGTCGTATATCAGCCTGTGTTAGTTTCAACTCCCAAGGTCAAAGGCAAAGATGTGGTAATCGTCACAAATCATGCGCCTTATGATGAAAACCTTGCAAACATGATTGCCGACTTCCGCGCCGCACTGCCTTTTGAGAGTCGTATTGTGAACCTCCGGGAGTTCCCTTTTGCCGGCGGTTGTCTAGGCTGTTTTGGCTGTGCCATTACCGGAAAATGCGTCCATAAAGATGGTTTCGACGACTTTTTGCGCACGGAAATCCAGAGCGCAGACGCTTTTGTTTATGCCTTTTCCATTTCCGACCACTACACGCACTCCAGCTTCAAATGTTATGATGACCGGCAGTTCTGCAATGGCCACCGCACCGTCACCCACGGTACGCCTATTGCCTATCTTATCAGCGGTGACTATCAATATGAAAGCAATCTTCGCATGATTGTGGAAAGCAGAAGCGAAGTGGGCGGCAACTATCTATGCGGTGTGGCTACTGATGAGGGGAATACAACTGCTGACATTCAAGCACTAGCTGATTCTCTGGTGTTTGCGCTGGAAAAAAAGCTCTCTCGCCCCGCCAATTTTTATGGTGTTGGCGGCATGAAAATTTTCCGGGATCTCATTTACGTTATGCAAGGTATGATGAAGGCTGATCACAGGTTTTATAAAGAGCACGGCATTTATGATTTTCCACAGAAGCAGAAAAAACGTATTTTGCAAATGAAGCTCGTGGGGGCCATGATGGCTGTCCCCTCCGTTCAGCGAAAGCTGAAAGGCCAGATGGATCAGTACATCATCGGGCCTTATGAAAAGGTTATAGAACAAACAAAAGGAAAGAGGGTATAACATGATTTTCTATTTCTCAGGGACAGGCAATTCCGCATGGGTAGCCCAACAGTTAGCCCATCTTACTGGTGATCAAGTCTATGATATCGCCACTTTGGCAGAGATGCCGGATATGCAAGCTGCAAAGCAAATTGGATTTGCATTCCCCATCTATGCCTGGGGTGCACCGGAACCCATGGTTGCATTTGCAAAAAAGCTAGTGAAACCTCAAGCATTCACCTTCGGAGTCTGTACCTGCGGAGCCGAAGCCGGTCTGGCCATGAAGTATTTTTCAAGAATCTATCCCCTTAACAGCAGCTATAGCTTGGTGATGCCCAATAATTATATTCTTGGCTCGGATACAGATGACGCCGAAACGATACGCATAAAAATTTCTACCGCCCGGGAAGAAGTGCAACGGATTTCCCATGAAATCTTACAGCAAAAAAGCGTATATCGCGTTCAAGAGGGGCCTTTCGCGGGACTCAAGTCCAATTTGGCCAACTTTGGGTTCAACAAGTTTGCCAGAAATACCAAACCATTTTATGCTACAAGTGCCTGCAATGGATGTGGCTTGTGTGTTCAAAATTGCCCGGCATCCACCATCGCCCTGGTAGACAAGATGCCGGCATGGGGAGAACGCTGCTACCAATGCATGCGCTGTATTCACGAATGCCCACAGCAGGCCATTCAATATGGAAAAGCCACAAAAGGCAAGCATCGGTATACCATCCGGCAATATCTCACGGAGGACGAATCGTAATGCAGGAAGCCTGCATAAAGCTGGCCATATTCTTATTTGGTTTTGTTTAATGTAAGGTATTCCTCGCTTCTTGCTCGCTGCACCAGTGGTACTGAGATATTTGCCTTGTACAAAGATCAAAGATTGTGCGGAGAACGCCTGTCCAGTCTTTTCACATAGCGATTTCCGATTTTGCTGCCGTGCAAGATGCAACTTCCTCACGCGTCGCTCTGCCGGAGGATGGGCTGTAGCTTCCCGTTTTGCATTTTGGCATGCCGAAGAAGTAAATCGTTAGGAACTTTTGCATGCGTTTCCAATGCAGATTGCAGTGCGGCCCTGGCGTTCACCGTGGTGCGCTGTAATGCGGCGTGATGCTGGCATCTTACAGATTTTAACAACCGTGATGGCTTTTTTGTCTGCGCAGAATGCGCAACGGTCCCCTTGCGCTCGAATCGGTTTCCAGCACGGGCAGCCAAAGTCAAAATGCCGGTAAAGAATTGGTGCGCGCTTCGGTTGCGCTCTTTACAAACAGGCTTTTTGCGGGTATAATCAAGCTGTTAAAGCGATGATCGGGACACACGGCAATGCAATGCCCCTAAAGCGAGCTGCGGCATGGTGGAAGCGCAGCGGGAACGGCTTTGCACGCATCACCCGGGAGCGCGGAGCCCAAGGCATCCCGTTAAGCCCCGCCGTGCGCGCACGTTATAGCGCAAAGGAGTGGGCGGCATCTGCCGCCAATCCGGGTGGTACCGCGCAGTAGGCTGCGTCCCGTTTGGGGCGCGTTTTTTATTTTATAAACAATAATCCGAGCAGGAGTGAAAGCATGTATCAGAAAGTATCGACCTCGCTGAACTTCGTGGAACGCGAAAAGGAGACGCTTGCGTTCTGGAAGGAAAACAAAATCTTTGAGAAGAGCGTGGCGCTGCGCCAAGGTGCGGAGCCCTACACGTTCTACGATGGGCCACCCACCGCAAACGGGAAGCCACACATCGGCCACATTCTCACCCGCGCCATCAAAGACATCATCCCCCGCTACCGCACCATGAAGGGATACGACGTGCTGCGCAAAGCGGGCTGGGATACGCACGGCCTGCCGGTGGAACTCGAGGTGGAAAAGCTCCTCGGGCTTGATGGCAAGGAGCAGATCGAGCAATACGGAGTGGAGCCGTTCATCCAAAAATGCAAGGAATCCGTTTGGAAATACAAAGCGGAATGGGAGCAGATGAGCGACCGCGTCGGCTTCTGGGCCGATATGGAAAACCCTTATGTGACCTACGAAAACGATTATATTGAATCCGAATGGTGGGCGCTCAAGAAAATCCATGAAAAAGGGTTGCTCTATAAGGGGCACAAAATCGTCCCTTATTGCCCGCGATGCGGAACGGCGCTCGCCTCCCACGAAGTCGCACAGGGCTATAAGGATGTTAAGGAAACCTCTGCCACCGTGCGTTTCCGCTGCAAGGATGAGGACGCTTCCTACCTGGCCTGGACCACCACGCCCTGGACGCTTCCTTCCAACGTGTGCCTCTGCGTCAATGCAAACGTAACCTACTGCCGCGCGGAGAAGGACGGCGAAGCGTTCATCCTCGCAAAGGACCTTGTGCCTTCCGTGCTGGGTGAAACGGGCGTTACCATCGTGCGCGAATTCCCGGGGAGCGAGCTGGTTGGCCGCGCCTATGAACCGCTGTTCGCCTGCTCTGAAAAGGCCTGCGGAGGCAAGCGCGCGCATTATGTTGTAGCGGATGACTACGTCACCACCACCGACGGTACGGGCATCGTCCACAATGCACCGGCATTCGGCGTAGACGACCAGCGCGTATGTGCGGAAAACGGGCTTCCGTTCATCCAGCTTGTCAACACCCGCGGCGAAATGTGCGGCGGCACACCCTGGGATGGCGTGTTCGTCAAGAAAGCAGACCCGATGATCCTTGACGCGCTGCGCGAGAGCGGGCTTCTTTTCGCTGCGCCGGAGTTCGAGCACAGCTACCCGTTCTGCTGGCGCTGCGATACGCCGCTGATCTATTATGCGCGCGAAAGCTGGTTCATTCGCATGACGGCGATCAAGGACAAGCTCATTCAATACAACCGCCGCATCAATTGGCTGCCGGAAACGATCAAGGAAGGCCGCATGGGCAACTTCCTCGAAAATGTTGTGGATTGGGGGCTTTCCCGTGAGCGCTACTGGGGCACGCCGCTGCCGGTCTGGGTTTGCCAGGAGTGCGGCGAAGTGCACGTGGTAGGCAGCCGGGAGGAACTGCGCACGCTCAACCCCAATGTTCCAGAGGATATCGAGCTGCATAAGCCGTTCCTCGACCCGATTACCTTCCCCTGCAAGAAATGCGGCGGCACGATGAAGCGCGAACCCGTGGTGATCGATTGCTGGTTTGATTCCGGTTCCATGCCGTTTGCGCAGTGGCATTACCCGTTTGAAAACAAAGAGCTGTTTGAGCGCAGATATCCCGCCAATTTCATCAGCGAAGCGCTCGACCAGACGCGCGGCTGGTTCTACACGCTGCTTGCAATTTCCACCTGCCTGTTTGACGAGCCGAGCTTCCAGAACTGCATCGTGCTTGGCCTCGTTTGCGATAAGGACGGGCAAAAGATGAGCAAGCACAAGGGCAACGTCGTCGATCCCTGGACAGTGCTTGACAATCAAGGTGCAGATGCGGTGCGCTGGTATTTTTACACGGGCTCCATGCCCTGGCTGCCAAGCCGTTTCTCCGCAGAGGCGGTTTCCGAAGCGCAGCGCAAATTCATGGGAACGCTTTGGAACACCTATGCGTTTTACATCCTTTATGCGGAGATCGATGGTTTTGATCCCACCAAGCATCCGCTGCGCCCGGAGGCGCTCACGCCGATGGATCGCTGGGTGCTTTCCCGCTTGAACACGCTGGTAAAGGCCGTGGATGAAAACCTTGCCGCACTGCACATCACGGAAGCCGGGCGCGCGCTTTCCGCCTTTACGGATGAGCTTTCCAACTGGTATGTGCGGCGCTGCCGCGAACGCTACTGGGGCAAGGAAATGACGGCCGACAAGGAAGCTGCCTATATGACGCTGTTCACCGTGCTCAAGACCATGGCGCTTTTGAGCGCGCCGTTCACGCCGTTTATGGCCGAAGAAATCTACCAGAACCTCGTGCGCTCCGTGGACGCCAACGCGCCCGAAAGCGTGCACCTATGCGATTTCCCCACTGTGGATGCATCCCGCATCGACCCGGCGCTTGAGGCGCATATGGCTGAAGCGCTTAACATCGTCGTGCTCGGCCGCGCGGCCCGCAACGCGGCAAACATCAAAAACCGCCAGCCGCTTCCCACGATGTATGTGCAGGGCGCAGAGCTGCCGGAGATGTATGTTTCCATCATCGCGGATGAGCTCAACGTGAAGAAGGTGGAATTCGTCGCAGATGCAAGCGCATTTATCAGCTACAAGGTGAAACCCCAGCTGAAAACCCTTGGGCCGCGCTATGGCAAGGTGCTGCCGAAGATCAACGCCTACCTCCAGGGTGAAGGCATTGGCGACCGCGTGGTTGCGGCGCATAAAGCGGGGCAGGCTTATACGTTTGAGTTGGATGGCGTTTCCGTATCGCTTGCAGATGCGGACGTGCTCGTAGAACCCATGCAGAAGGCCGGCTTTGTAAGCCAGACGGAGCATGACCTCTCCGTTGTGCTGGATACCAATTTGACCCCGGCGCTCATCGAAGAGGGCTTCGTGCGCGAGCTGGTTTCCAAGGTGCAGACCATGCGCAAGGAAGCCGGGTTTGAAGTTACGGATCACATCGCGCTCACCTATGCGGGCAGCGGGCGCATCGCGGAAATTTTTGCGGCGCACAGCGCAGAGATCGCTGCGGATACGCTTTCGGATTCCATTTCGGAGGGAGACGCAAAAGGCTTTGTGAAGGAATGGGACGTCAACGGCGAGCACGTGACGCTCGGCGTTGCAAAGAATTAAGCAGGGCTTTTGCGGATTTGCCGAGCACTTCGCCAAATCCGATGCAACCTTCCGGGAGGCTGCGGTCACCGTGCTTCTGACAGAAAGGTTTTTCCACAAACTAAGGCGGGGCAGTCCAGCTGCCCCGCCTTTCGCGTGTCAAAAAGGAGGCATACCTGTTTTAAGCGCGTCTGGCTTCCTCATGCCCATCCCGCGCAAAAGCTTTGGCCAAAGCCGATGGGGTTTCCAATGGATTGCTGCAAGCGCGTTCCAAGCAAAAGGCTCGCTGTGCTTCAAATGGAATTTTTTGGACGGCTGCTTTTTGCGTTCAACTGGAGATTTACACTACACCAGGGCCTCGGCTTCATGCAGGATGGGAAACCCATGCTTTGGGAGCCCTGCATGGTGCCTCACGATGCATTGAGGCTGGGCGCATACCGCGCCCAGCCTCTTTTTAGCATCGATTCATTTGTTCCGGAACAGGGCTCTTAGTGCGTGCCTACCGCATAGCTGATGCCCAATATGACATACATCGCACCGAAAAGATATGGCATAAACAGCTCTCTTCCCGATGGTTTGTGGCGGAAACAATCCGTGAGCATTAGAACCTCGCCAAAATAAGCCAGCGCGCCGACGATGTAGGCAATGGCTTTAAACGTCATGTGGTTTTGATCGGAAAGCAAGGAAAGCAGGAACAGCCCAACGGCCACCACTGCAAGTAGGTTTCTAAGGAACAGCGTGCGCGGGTTGAGCTCGCTTAAGGACTGCCCGGACTCTGCTTCCGGGGCATCATGCACATGGCCGCATTTTTCGCACACGAATCCGCCCGGCGTTTCTGCCGTTTGCTGTGCAACGTCCCGTTCCGTATCCAGAGGGGCGTTTTCCATGATCTACACGCTCCTTTTCATGGGATATAGGATATATATATATTTTATAAGAAAACAGTATGAAATGGAAGTATGAAAATACGGAAATTCTGCAAACAAAAGGGGGCGGTGCCGCGGCGCTCTACACGGGAACCATTGGCGCAGGCTTAAAGCAACCCTAGCAGCACCTGTAAAGGGAGCACGCGCAGATGAACGCCCATGAAGCGACCACAAACCCACAAGCGCCAGCGCGCAAACCTCTGCATAGCCTCTTGGTCTCTGGATGGCATACATTAGGCTGCCTCTTTCGCAGCCAAAAGGGCTGATGCGTGGCAGCATCAGCCCTTTTCATCGCGTTTTCAGAGGCATTTTGCGATTTCGGCCGCAAGCGCCACGTTGTTGTACACCAGCTTAATGTTGGAAGCAAGGCTGTTTCCGCCCGTGATCTCATGGATGCGCGCAAGCAGGAATGGTGTCGTAGCTTTGCCATGGATCCCTTTCTGCTTGGCTTCCGCGCAAGCATCCTCAATCACGCGCTCAATGTAATCCGGATCAAGCGCGTCTTCCTCCGGGATGGGATTTGTAATGAGCATGCCGCCATGATACCCCAACTCATACTGCGTGCGGATTGCCGCAGCAACTTCCTCCGGCGTATCCAGCCGGCAGTCTACCGGAAGGCCGCTCTTGCGCGTATAGAATGCGGGCAGCTCATCCGTTTGGTACCCGATCACGGGCACGCCGCGCGTTTCAAGGTATTCCATGGTGAGCGGAAGGTCCAGAATGCTTTTTGCGCCTGCGCACACCACGGCAACCGGCGTTTTTCCCAGCTCCTCCAGGTCCGCAGAAATGTCCATGGTCTGCTGTGCGCCGCGATGCACGCCGCCAATGCCGCCCGTTGCATGAATGCGTACGCCCGCCATTGCGGCGAGGATCATCGTTCCGGTTACGGTCGTAGCACCATCGAGCTTCCTTGCAACGAGAAGCGGGATATCCCGCCTGCTGGCCTTGATGACCTTGGTGCCCGTGCGGGCCAGATAGTCCAGCTGCGCATCCTCCATGCCAACGCACAGCTTGCCACCCAGGATCGCGCAGGTTGCAGGCACTGCGCCATGTTCCCGCGCAACGCGCTCGCAGCCGCGCGCAGTCTCAAGGTTCTGCGGGTATGGCATGCCATGGGAAATGATGGTGGACTCCAGCGCCACAACAGGTTTGCCCTGCGCAAGCGCCTCCTGCACCGCAGGGGATATGGATAGATGTTGGTTCAGCATACGCAAACGCTCCTTTTCAGCCGGCGAATTTAACTGGTTCTTTTTTCATAATTATAGCGAATCCTCCGCTGTTCCACAATACGCGAGAGTATGCTAAAATATAAGAACTGCAACGGATTTTGCATTCGGAATGCAGTCTTAACCTTATTTTTAAAAGAAAGGATCAGCTTTGCTCCAGCAAGGCTTAGGTTTAAAACATGCGTTCAAAAGGCGTATTTATCGCTTTAGGGAAAGCGGCGTGTTATGCGTTGCTTTTCATTGGCATACAGTTGTTCGTAAGTTTTGCCGCTGCCATATGGCTCAGCATCCGCTCCGGGATCGTGCTTTTCTCCAACGGCATCGCACCGGAGGCAACAGCGCTTGCAGCGCAGGTGGCAGACGCCTTGATCCGCAATGCGGGCTTGCTTACGCTCATTTCCAACGCGCTTACGCTTTTGCTTCTGCTGCCCGTGTTCGCGGCGCGTAAGAAAAGCTATGCGCGCGAGATCTCCCTTTTCCCGCTTGCGCCGGGCGCCATCTGGCCGCTCGTCTTGGGCGCAACAGCCCTTTCCATCGTAATTTCACTTCTGCTTGCGCTGCTCCCCATCCCGGAAGCGCTCATGGATTCCTATACGGAAGCTTCGTCGAGCCTGGATGCGCCAGGATTTATCACGGCGCTTTCCACGGTGATTTTTGCTCCCATTGCAGAGGAAGTCATATTCCGCGGGCTCGTTTATACGCGCCTGCGCCGCGCCATGCCGGTTGCGCTCGCCTGCGTGCTCTCCAGCCTTGTTTTTGCCATCCTGCATGGCGAATTGATTTGGATCGCTTATGCGTTTATGATGGGCGTTGCGCTCACGCTCGTATTTGAGCGGACCGGAACGCTCTGGTCAAGCATCATCGTTCACATCACGTTCAACCTGTTCGGTTCTTATCTCGTGCAGTATGTGCCGGGAAGCATCCTCATCCTTATCCTTGGCATTGCAGGCATCGCCTGCTGCTGGAACTGGCTTGCACGCGTTTACCCGCGCGTTTGAATCCTCTGAAGAAGCAAGGAGGCTCACAAATGGAATATAAGAGATTTGAAAATACGCTCCTCGTCCGGCTGGATCAAGGGGAAGAGATTCTGACGCAGCTTGAAGCCATCTCCCGCGCGGAGCATATCCTGCTTGCTGAAGTCAGCGGGCTTGGCGCAATCAACGAATTTACCGCCGGCGTATACAACACGGCAGAAAAGCGCTTTTCGCCCAACACGTTCCGAGGCGCATATGAGATCGTATCGCTCACCGGGACCATCTCTACCATGAATGGCAAGCATTACAGCCACATTCACATGAGCGCGGGCGACGCCATGGGCCGTGTGTTCGGCGGGCATTTGAGCCGCGCCGTCATCAGCGCCACAGGAGAGCTGGTCATCCGCATCCTAAACGGTCAAGTAGACCGGGCATTTGATGCGCAAACCGGCCTCAACCTGTTCCGCTTCGCTTGACAGCCATCTTCTCCAGCAAAGCGGGATCGCAAAAGCCCCGAAGGATTGCTTATTAAGCGCGCAGAAGCTTTTGCCTTTTGCATTGCAAATGGTATCCCGGGCGCGAAGGTAAGCTTTCAGCAATAGCTGGATTGCATTGATTTCCCGCTGTGCGCCATACACCTTAAGCCTTTTGCGTTCCCCCGCCTTAGGGGAGGCAGCCCAGGAAAACATCGCCATGAAGGGGCATATTGAGGCAGTTGCATTATCATCATCGGAAGGCATACCGCAGTCGTATGTCTCCTAACGCCTTTTTTTGCGCATCCCGCCCGCTTCAAGGGAGGAGCGTCAAGTTCAGCTGCATTTATTCTGGCGCAAGGCAGCTCTGCAGCAGGCAGGGCGGGCTTCCTTCCAGTGCCGGCCAACACAGCGCCGGGGCGAATGGGTGAACTAGGCCGGCGTTTTCCTATGGCGTAGCCCGTTTAGCCCGGGGTTCCGTTGTTGTGCGCAGGCAAGTTATTCTAAATATGATTGGAGCATTTTTATGGAAATGAAGCACCGTTATTTCGAAGACCCGATCGTTCGCAAAATCGCCGAAGCGGAAGAATGCGTTTGGTTGAACCCCCACCTGCGCCCGGCGGAAGCTGCGCTTGCCGCTCTCCCCTATTCGCGCGCGGATGTGGAGGATGCAGCGCTTCGGCTTGCGCGCTTTGCGCCCTATATTAAGCGCTGTTTCCCTGAAACCGCAGCCAATGGCGGGCTGATCGAATCCCCGCTCACGGAGATTCCGCACATGGCAGCATTTCTGCGCAAAAGCAGTGCTCCGTGCCTGCCCGGGCGCATGCTGCTCAAGCGGGACAGCGACCTTGCCGTTGCTGGCTCCGTGAAGGCGCGCGGCGGAATCTACGAAGTGCTCAAGCACGCCGAAGCGCGCGCATGCGCTGCGGGCCTGCTACGCGAAACGGACGATTATTCCATTCTTGCGGAACCGGAATACAAGCGGTTTTTCCAGCAATACGAAATTGCGGTGGGCTCCACGGGCAACCTGGGCCTTTCCATCGGCATCATGAGCGCGGCGCTCGGCTTCCGCGTTACGGTACACATGTCCGCAGATGCACGGGCATGGAAAAAGGACCTGTTGCGCAGCAAAGGCGTGCGCGTGATGGAATATGCGGGCGATTATTCCGAAGCCGTGCGCCAGGGGCGCGCCCTTTCTGAAGCGGACCCGATGAGCTATTTTGTGGACGACGAAAATTCCGTGGATCTGTTCATGGGGTATGCGGTCGCAGCGCTGCGCCTGCAGGGACAACTTGCGGCGCAGGGTATTGCGGTGGATGCGGAGCACCCGCTGTTTGTGACCATTCCCTGCGGGGTCGGCGGCGCGCCCGGCGGGATCACGTTTGGATTAAAGCTGATTTATGGCGACAACGTGCATGTGTTCTATGCGGAACCCGTGCAATGCCCCTGCATGCTCCTTGGCCTTGCAACCGGCTTGAATCAGAACATTTCCGTGCAGGACGTGGGCTTAAGCGGCAAAACGCATGCGGACGGCCTTGCGGTCGGCCGGCCCTCGGGGTTTGTTGGAGGCATAGTGCGCACGTTGCTCTCCGGTGCATACACGCTCAAGGACGGTCGCCTCTATGACATGATGCGTGCGCTTATGGAGTGCGAATCTATTTTCATCGAGCCTTCCGCCTGCGCCTGCCTTCCCGCGCCCTCGCTGCTTGCCGCGGCGCCCGGCATGGAAGCTTATCTCGCTGCACATGGCATTTCCGCGCACATGCAAAACGCTACCCATGTGCTCTGGGCAACCGGCGGGCGGCTTGTGCCGGAAGCGGTGCGGAAAGAATACCGCAACACCTATCTGCGCTAAGCTTTCCTGCCGTCTATATCCCAAAGGCAGCCATCTGTCGCAAAGCGCTGGAAAGTGCGCCTTGGATTCCCTATACTGCAAACATCCTTGAGGGAAACGGGGTTCCCCGGAGGAGGGCAGCATGCAGATTAAAATCCAAATCGATTCCGCCTGCGCGGAGCCAGAGCTCGTCATTCGCGCCGCAGCCGTTACGGAGGAAGTGCAGGCGCTGATCGCCCGGCTTTCGGACGCGCGGTCGGCCGCCATCGCCGGATTTGCAGGGGATACGGTCCACCTGCTTCAGCCGGACGAGATCCTGCGCATTTACGCGCAGCAGCAGAAGGTATATGCGCAAACTCTGGACGGCAATCTCTATGCGTTGCGTCTGCGCCTTTATGAGGCGGAAGAACGCCTTATGCCGCTGCGCTTCGTCCGCATTTCCCATTCCGAGATCGTCAATCTACGCAGGGTAAAGCGGCTTGATCTCAGCCTTTCCGGCACCATCTGCATGGAACTTTCAAACGGAATGACAGCCTTTGTTTCCCGGCGCTACGTTGCGAAAATCAAGGAAATTCTTGGCATCTGAACGAGGTGACCCATGGATATGAAAAAAACGGTGCTTTTGCGCGCGCTGCTGGGCTTTCCCCTGGGGATTGCGCTCGGCCAGCTGATTACCCTCTGCATTTCCGCCTGTTATGGCGGGGAATATTATCCCTGCGTGCCAACGCTTGTGGCGCAACTCGGCAGCGAGCTTGCAGCCGTTGCGCTTCAAACCCTTCTTTGCGGCGTGCTTGGCGCAGCCTGCGCCGCGGCATCCTGCGCATTCCAGATGGAACACTGGAGTATTTCGAAAGCCACAGCCGTCCATTTCCTCGTGCTCTCCCTATCCATGTTGCCTATCGCATATTTTTCGCATTGGATGGAGCATACCTTTGCCGGCGTGCTTGCCTATTTCGGCGTTTTTCTCGCGATTTACGCCATGATCTGGTTGCTTCTATATCGCAGCGTCCACACCAAGGTTCAAAAAATCAATAAGGCACTCAAAAAAGATTAAGCAGCTGCATAGGTAAGGGAGCTGCTTCGGGATATCCTTGCATCCTGTTGCAAACGCAGCGGATGCCATAGCGCCTCCTTTTATGCGCACAGCAATCCATATAAAGGCTCCCTTGCTAAGCAAGGGGGTCTTTGCAGATTTGCCGCACTTCTCGTAAAAGCCAACGCAGGCCCGTGGTCGCGATCCCACCATGGACTTCAAGCAGCAAGCAGGATGCTTAAACGTCCTGTTTGCCCTGCTGCAACCTTTGATAGATCTCCTGCATGCGCCGATCAAGCGCGGTGCTCTCTTCGGCGCAGCGTTTAAGCTCTTTGCGCAGCGCTTCATCCTCTCGAATGGCTTCGCTCGATTTATAGCGGATCTGGTGCTCAAGGCTTGCCCAAAAATCCATTGCAATGGTGCGGATCTGGATTTCAACGGGCACCGCTACGCTCCCATTGGAAAGGAAAACCGGGACGCTCACCACCAAATGCAAACTTCGATAGCCGTTTTCCTTGGGAGATTCGATATAGTCCGTGCGGCGCAGGACGATGATATCATCCTGTGTGGAAAGCATCTGGGCAATCCGGTAGATGTCGTCTATATAGTTGCAAACCACGCGTACGCCTGCAATGTCCGTTAGGTTCTCCTTTGCGCTTGCAATGCTCACCTTCATCCCTTTGCGCCGCAGCTTTTCCACGATGCTGGGCAGGCTTTTCAAGCGGCTGTCGATATGGTGGATGGGGTTATGGTCATAGCGCATGTTGAATTCGGAATTCAAAATCTCAAGCTTGGTCGTGATCTCCCGAATGGCGCTGTTATAAAGCTGCACCATCTCCATAAAATCCTGCGCCTGCTCCAGGTTTGCTTCCAGCGCGCCGGGCTTGAGCGCGCTTACCTCCCGCATCAAACCATCCAGTTTTTGCATTTGCATTCTCCTTAGCCATCTGCGTTTTCTTTTTTCATGGTACCCCGCTTTTTGCAGCCGCGCAAGCGCAACATGGGTACTGCATGTGAACTTTTTCAAAAGGATTTGAAAAAAGCTTCCAGTTATACGATAATAAAAACGGCATTCGAATTTGGGGTTCATTCCCATAGGAACCATGAAATAGAAAGGAAAGCGTAAAAACAATGAAGATTGCAGTAATCACCGGCGCAAGCTCGGGCATGGGGCGCGAATTTGTGCTCCAATTGAGCAGGCAGGAACCGTTTGAGGAAATCTGGGTCATCGCGCGCAGGGCAGAGCGCCTGGAAGAGCTGAAGCAGCTCGTAAGCACGCCGCTTCGCATCGTGCCGCTGGATCTTTCTGCAAAGCCGGGCTGGGACGCTTATGCGGCGCTGCTCGCCGCGGAAAAGCCGGACGTGCGCGTTCTTGTCAATGCAAGCGGCTTTGGGCGTTTTGGGACTTATGCGGACATCCCCCTTTCGGACTCGCTCACGATGATCGACCTCAACTGCAAGGGGCTCGTCGCGATGACGGAGCTTACGCTTCCCTACATGCATGAAGGCGCAAAGATCCTGCAGCTTGATTCCCTCTCCTCCTTCCAGCCCGTTCCCTACATCAATGTTTATGGCGCAACCAAGGCATTCGTGCTCAGCTATGCCCGCGCGCTGAACGTTGAGCTCAAGCCGCGCAAAATCCGCTGCATGGCCATGTGCCCCGGCTGGGTTCAAACGGAATTTTTCGACCATGCAATCCAAAAGGGAAGCGATGCGGTAACGTATTTCAACATCATGTTTACGGCAGAGGAAGTGGTGCGCACTGCCATCCGCGACCTTTACCACAGCAACAAAGACGTTTCCATCCATGATTTCCGCATCCGCACCCAGGTGTTTTTCACAAAGCTGCTGCCGCACCGCCTCGTTATGAAGGTTTGGATGCATCAGCAGAAGCATGACCGCTAAAGCGCAGCGCCCGGCATCCTGCGCAGAGGTTGCTGTTTAATTGCAGGGGAACGGGGCCCAACGCCCCATCACTTAAGAAAAATCGATTCCAAAGACCCACTTGATCGCGATAAGTGCAAGCGCGCCGAGGACGCTGAAGCCAATCGCCGCGCCAAGGCCGCGAAAAATGCCCGAGAGAAAGCTGCGCCAAAACAGCCGTTTGGGATCGTTCATAATCTCCGCAAGCTGGCGGATCCCGCTTTCTTCAAGCGCGTCCAGCAGCATTTCGATCCGTTTATCCCGTTCCATTGCGCAATCCCTTTCCTTAGGCCCAACAGGCCGCATTCTCGCTTAGTTTCCCCACTGCATACTTTTTTACGCGCAGCCTTGCGCTTTCCGCCATGGCTGCGCGCAACGCATAGCGGCCGGGGATACCCCCAGCCGCTATTGTCTTTCTTGTTTGTGTTATTTCATCATGTTACCGCTGGTGTTCATGTTGTTCTGCGCATAAGCGATCATGCGCTTCACCATCTCGCCGCCGATAGAACCGGCTTCACGCGCGGTGATGTCACCGTTGTAACCCTGCTTCAGATTTACGTTCAGGGAGTTCGCAACTTCCGTTTTGAAGCTCTGGAGCTTCGCCTTGCTGCTGTTGTTCGCCATTGTGTTTTTCCTCCTTTCCTATCAAGTTTCTTTCTAGCAATGCAGTTACTTCTGCATGTTGTTTTCGGCATAAGCGATCATGCGCTTCACCATTTCGCCGCCAATGGAGCCGGCTTCGCGGGATGTCAAGTCGCCGTTGTAGCCCTGCTTCAGATTCACGTTCAGAGAATTCGCAACTTCCATCTTGAACGCATCCATCGCCTTCTTGGACTCGGGAACAAGAACGTTATTCCGTGCCATGTGTTTCTCACCTCCTTGATGATGTGGTCTTAACATGCGCGCGCAAGCGATGATTTATGAATGGAAATCTATAGGAATCAATGCAAAGAAAAACAATTCAACGCACATGCTTTCTTTTATATGATTTACGCAGCCGTTCATTTTATTTTTTGTTTTTAAAATGGTTTTGCATCTGTTCCGGGCAATAGAAAGGCAGCCAAAGCATAAAGTCCTTTGAATCCTATTGACGCCAACGCTTCCTGGAGGTATAATGCAATTGCTATTTAGTTAAGCTAAATAGCAAAACTAAATCAAGGCGGCAAATATGGATTACCGATATGTGCAGCAATTCAAAAAGGGATCTCTGGAAATGATACTCCTGTGCCTAATCGGGCGCAAAGAAACTTACGGATACGAAATCATAACCGAATTAAACGATAGCGCGTCCGTTTTGGGATATGCAAGAGAGGGAACGATTTACCCCATTCTGTATCGTTTGCAGGAGGCAGGGCTTATTCAATGCCGGCTGGCCTCCGCTGCGGCAAACGGCGGCTCAAAGAAGTACTACTCCCTTACCAATAAGGGGAAAGATGTATTAGGCGAGCTGATTCTATTTTGGTCAAGCTATGAAGACTGCGTCAATGGTTTTATAGCCAGTTATCAGCATGCGGAGGTGCTGGAATGAGAAAACAATATATCAAACAGGTTGAAAAAGAATTGCGCTTGCCGCGCAAAGCCAAGCGGGAAGTCGTGCGTGATTTGCATGAAATTTTTGCTTCTGCGCTGGAGCATGGCGAAACAGAGCAACAGGTAATCGAGCGGTTGGGAAAGCCGAAAGAGTTTGCAGACAGCACCGCTGAACAATTTGGCATTGACCGCGTGGCATCGAAAAAACAGAAGGCAGCCATTGCAGGCGTTGCCGTATTTACTATCCCGATGGTTGCATGCGCAATCTATGTTGTTGGAGGAGTTGGGAAAGTGCCGAAAGGGGCAATCGGCCAGGCGGATGCAACAACAAATGTTCAAGTTGAGGGAACTTTCGGTTTTGACGCCTTGCAAATAATTTTAGCAGTTGGGCTGGCGGCCGCTTTGCTCGCGGTTCTGCTGCTGATTCGAACAATCCATAAAAACAGGGGGCAGCGATGAAAAAGCAGATTTTCGCATTCGTAATACTGTTCATGCTTACTTTGGGTGCGTGTTCAAACCAGAGCATGCCGTTTGATTCTGCGCAATTGCAAAACATCACCATGCTTGACGCGGGTGTGTGGCCTGCAAATGCATACACAGAGGGCATCCCTGTCCCGCCCGGTACCGTTGCGTGGGCAATGCTTGATGCAGAGCATAAAAGTTGCAGTGTCAGCATTACAAATATTAGCGAAAGCGATTTTGCCGGCTATATGGAGATTCTGGAACAAGAAGGTTTTTTCGTGATTGAGAATACATCAGAGGAAATCGAGGGAGAGAACTATATTTCAATCGGCACGCTTTTGTCTGACGGCACAAAGTTCCTAAGTATCAGCTATATACCGAACAGTTTAACCATTTATATTTCTTGACGTTCCGGCCAGCAGTCAAGGTAAATGCCGTAGTACAGCCGGGCTTCGCAACGGGATGCACCAGCTTTGGAAATGCAGCCATCCACCCAGCAGCGCTTCCCCATGTTTATCCCGCAGGTTAGGTCATTTTGTGCCCTGCAAGGAACGGTAGCCGGCCGAAGGCAGGCAGTCTCGATGCTGTTTCCCATTCGGCAAACTTTGCCGTTTCGCGGTTCCCATTTTTGCCCGAGCCTGCCTTTAATTGGGCGCGATCTCGCCGCGGCGCGCATCGATTAAGGCGCGTGCCCGCGCTAGCATCGGCGCGCATTCCGGAGGCTGCGCAGCAAGCAGCATATCCGCCGCGGCGCGCGCATTGTTCAGCGCCGCCATATCACCAGCAAGCTTCGCTGCGGCAAACGCATCCATACCATGCTGCCGCTGGCCCAGGAATTCTCCGGGGCCACGAAGCATGAGATCCTGCTCCGCGATGGCAAAGCCATCGTTGGTCTGCGTAAGCGTCATAAGCCGCGCGCGCGCAGCCGCAGAATCCGTCTGCGCAAGCAGGAAGCAGAAGGACTCCGCGCTGCCGCGCCCTACGCGCCCGCGCAGCTGGTGGAGCTGCGCCAAGCCGAAACGATCCGCATTTTCAATGACCATCACCGTGGCGTTCTTCACGTCCACGCCTACCTCGATTACCGTTGTGGAAACCAGCACATCCAGCGTGCCCGCGCGGAATGCCTCCATCACCGCTTCCTTTTGGGCAGCCGCCATCTTCCCATGCATAAGGCCCACGCGCACGGAAAGCATCTTTTGCAGCTCGGCGCACACTTCGCCCGCGCTGCGCACCTCTGGCAGCGCTTCGGATTGTTCTACGCGCGGACAAACGACGTAAGCCTGCCGCCCCGAGCGCACCTGTGCTTCCACAAAGCCATACAGCGCAGCCCGCTTCGCCTGCGGCACATACCGCGTCGTTACAGGCTTGCGGCCCGGGGGCAATTCATCCAGCACGGACACGTCCAAATCCCCATAAAGGATCAGCGAGAGCGTACGGGGAATGGGCGTTGCGCTCATAATCAGCGTATGGGGATGCGCGCCTTTTGCGCCGATAGCCGCGCGCTGGCGCACGCCAAAGCGATGCTGCTCATCGGCGATCACAGCGCCCAGGTTTTTAAAATAGACGCCTGCGGAAAGCAGTGCATGCGTGCCGACGATTGCAAGCGCCTCCCCGCTTTGAATCGCTTCATATGCCGCATCCCGCTCGCGCTTCTTCATGCCGCCTTGAAGCAGCAGAGCGCGTGCGCCGAAGATGCTCTTGAGAGCGTTGAAATGCTGCTGCGCCAGGATCTCGGTGGGCGCCATCAGCACGCTCTGGTATCCGTTTTCCGCCGCAGCATACATGGTAAAGAATGCGACTGCGGTTTTGCCGCTGCCCACATCCCCCTGCAAGAGGCGGTTCATCTGCCTCCCATTCGACATTTCCCGGGAAATTTCCTGCATTGCGCGGCGCTGCGCACCCGTTGGAGCAAAGGGTAGAAGCGCCAAAAAACGCTCCAGCACACCCTGCATGGAAAATGCAGGCCCTGCCGTTGCCAACCGTTCGCGGCGCAGCAGGGAGCACATCAGCGAAAAAAGCAGCATATCTTCAAAGGCAATCCTGTCCCTTCCGGCTTTTGCCGCTTGCATATCCCGCGGCCGGTGCAGCGCGGAAATCGCATCGCGCAGCGGCATGAGGTTATACTGCGCAAGCAGCGCGTCCGGCAGGGTTTCTCCGATCTCCCCTTCCGCTGCGGCAAACGCCGCCGCCACGGCATCCCGCAAAATCTTCTGAGAAAGTCCCTGCACAAGCGGGTAGAGCGGCACAATCCCCGGCAGCGCCGCATGCAGGGAAGGATTCAAAAGCCTTGTGCCGCGGCTGCGATCCATACGCCCGCAGGCATACCATACCTGCCCGGCTGCAAGGCTGCGTGCGCGGTAAGGCTGGTTGTACCAGGTAAGGAGCACTTGCGCAGCCTTGTCCTGCGGATTCGCACCATACGCGCACGCGCGCACTGTGGTAACCTCCATCCCGCGGCGGATGCGCGCATGTTTGGGCGGCGCAAGCAGGATGACATGCAGGGCAACCAACGCGCCATGCTCCGCTGAACACAGCGGCGTTTCCTGCGAGTAGTCGAGATAGTCCCGCGGTGCAAAATAAAGGAGATCGCGCAATGAAAACAGGCCCAGCTTGCCAAGCGCTTCCGCCCGGCGCGGGCCTATTCCTTTTATGCTTGTGATCGGTTCCCCAAGTTCCATTTCCCGTTATTCCACGGAGAAGTAGTAATAGTACAGCGGCTGGCCGCCGCGCTGCACCATGCATTCCGCATCGGGATATGTTTCGCTCACAGCTTCCAGAAGCGCGTTTGCATTCTGCTCATCCATATTTTCCCCATAGAAAACGGTTACAATGGATTCTTCTCCCTTCTTTTCAATCATATTGCAAAGAAGGTTGAGTGCGACTGCATCCACGCTCTGGCCGACTTCCACGATCGCACCGTCCATTAGGCCCATGATGTCGCCTTCATGGATCTCCGAACCGTTAAAATGCGTGTCGCGTACAGCATAGGTTACTGCGCCCGAAAGCACGTTTCCGATCGCTTCTTTCATAAGCTCAGCATTGCGCGCCGGCTCCGCATCCATTTCAAAGGCAACGGCTGCTGCAATACCCTGCACCATGGTTTTTGTAGGGATTACAATAACATTGCGGTCTGAAAGCTCCGCCGCCTGTTGCGCCGCAAGGATAATGTTGGAATTATTGGGCAGCACAAACACATTGCGCGCATTCGCTTTTTTGATGGCATGGCCGATGGTTTCGATGCTCGGGTTCATCGTCTGCCCGCCCTGGATGATGGCTGCTACGCCAAGCGAGCGGAATACCTCGTCAATCCCTTCCCCAGCGCTTACAGCAACAATCGCGTTCTCCTTCTCATTCTTCTTCATGGCTTCAAGAAGTTCGCGGTTCTGCTCACGCATGTTTTCAATCTTGATGCGGTCCACCTCACCCAGGCGCAGAGCAAGCTGCAGGATCTTTCCAGGACAGTTAGAATGGACATGCACCTTTACGAAATCCGAATCGTATGCCACAACAACGGAATCCCCGATCTTGTTGAGCTTCTCGCGCAACCGGTCAAGATCCGCTTCCGTAAAGGATTCGTCCAGATGAATGATAAAAAATTCCGTACAATACCCAAATTTGATGTCCTCAAGATCCTCGAGCGTTGCGCCTTCCTGCATGGGGTCTTCCGTTGCGGAAGGATCCACGTAGTCTTCGATTTCTTCGCCATCGATCGCCATTTTAAAGCCGCGGAAAATGGTGATGAGTCCCTTTCCGCCTGAATCCACAACGCCCGCCTCGCGCAGCACGGGAAGCAGGTCCGGCGTAATGCGCAGCGCCGCTTCGCCGCTTTCGACCATAAGGTCGATAAGCTTATAGACGTTTGCCCCTTCGCCTGCAGCCTGCGCTACCGCATCGGCAATCATGCGCGAAACGGTGAGCATTGTGCCTTCCTTTGGCTTCATTACGGCTTTATAAGCCGCTTCAGTTCCGGTTTTGAGCGCCTGCGCCAACAGCGCGCTGTCCATCTCTTCTGCGCCTGCAAGCGCGCGGGAAAAGCCACGCAGGATCTGCGAAAGGATTACGCCCGAGTTACCCCGCGCGCCCTTAAGCGAGCCCAGCGAAGCTGCGGCAGCAATTTCCGCCACCGTGTCCCCCTTGCATTCCTTGATTTCCTTGACCGCGCCCTGCATGGTCATGAACATGTTGGTTCCCGTGTCGCCATCCGGCACGGGAAAAACGTTGAGCGAGTCGATCAGCGCCCGGTTTTTGTCGAGCAGCGCCGCGCCCGTTAAGAACATTTCCCGCAGCAGCGCGCCGCCAATGGTCGTGGTCGTATTTGTCAATTTGATTTCCTCCCTGCACCGCCGGCGCGCTGCGCGCGCAGGCGGCGAGCTCCTGTGTTATGCGCGCACAGCCTCCACGTAAATGTTGACGTTGCGCACGTTGAGCCCCGTCATATCCTTTACGCGATAGCGCACATTCTCAATTGCATTCTTCGCCACAGCGGAAAGCGACGTTCCGTAAACGATGGTAACAAACAGATCAATATCCACCTGTTCCCCATCATCCAGCACAGTGACCTTGACGCCGCGCTTCTGGTTATCGCCGCCGATGAGCTGCCAGAGCTGATCGCCCGTGGTCTTTGCGCTCATTCCAACGATTCCATAATTTTCAGAAGCAGCATAGCCTGCGATCGCCGCAATGATGTCTTCTGAAATGCTGATCTTTCCCAATTCGTTGGTGATAATACCCGGCATGGTTGTGCATCCTCCTTAACTTAAATTTTGTAACCATTTCATATTATTGGCATAATACCATCCTTATTCTACTGCATAACGCGCGCATGCGCAAGCCGGATGCAAAACCGCCTGGAAATTCTCACGTTTTGCAGCATTTTTCCTCAATTTCGCGCAGATGCTTCCATTGCAAGGAGCTTTTGTTTCACATCCATTCCTCCCGCATAGCCGGTAAGGCTCCCATCCGCGCCGATCACGCGATGGCATGGGATCAGAATGGGAATGGGGTTGCGGTTGTTTGCATGGCCAACGGCGCGGGCAGCCTTCGGATTGCCGGCAAGGCGCGCAACTGCGCCATAGCTCCGGGTTTCCCCATAAGGGATCTGCAGCAGCGCATCCCACACCCGGTGCTGCCAGGGAGTACCCTGCGGCGCAAGCGGCAGCGTGAATTCCCTGCGCTGCCCTAAAAAATATTCCGCAAGCTGCTTTGCAAGTTCTGCAAGCAGCCGGGTAGGCGCCTGCTGCGCTTCCGGCACACCGCCAAAGGAAAGCGCCGTAATCGCGCCGCATTCTTCCACGCCCGTAAGCGGGCCAATGGGCGTTAGCATAACAAAGCTCTGTTTCCCTTCCAAAATTGGGCTCTCCCCTTCTGCTTTTTTCATTTTATGTTATAATATCCTATATCCGCTTGGAAATCAATTTTTGGTGAACGCAAAAGGTTTGGAGGATATTTTATGCAGACGATTGAACGGCAGGCTATTTCCGCGATCCGCGTGCTCGCGGCAGACGCGATTCAGAAGGCCAACAGCGGCCATCCTGGCATGGCCATTGGCGCAGCACCGATGGCTTACGCCCTTTGGAAGCAGATGAAACACAATCCCAAGAACCCTTCCTGGACCGGGCGAGATCGTTTTGTGCTTTCCGCAGGGCATGCCTCCATGCTGGAATATGCACTGCTGCACCTGTACGGCTATGGACTTACCATGGAAGATTTGAAAAATTTCCGCCAGGTTGGCAGCCGCACCCCCGGCCACCCCGAATATGGCCACACGGTGGGCGTAGAAGCCACAACAGGCCCGCTGGGGCAGGGCTTTTCCATGGCGGTCGGCATGGCGATGGCCGAAGCGCACATGGCAGCCAAATTTAACCGGGAAGGCTTCCCGGTTGTGGACAACTATACCTTTGTGCTTATGGGCGATGGCTGCATGATGGAGGGCGCTGCCTCCGAAGCCGCGAGCCTTGCGGGCACGCAGAAGCTGGGAAAACTGATCGCGCTTTATGACAGCAACCGCATTTCCATTGAAGGCGATACGGACACAACGTTTGCAGAAAATATCGCTGCCCGCTTTGCCGCCTATGGCTGGCAGGTCATCTCAGTAGATAATGGTGAAGATGCGGGTGCGGTCAGCGTAGCGCTTGAAGCAGCAAAAGCTGAAGCCGAAAAGCCTTCTCTTATCATTGTGCACACAAATATCGCGCAGGGCACTGCAAAGCAAGGCAAGGCAAGCGCGCATGGCGAACCGCTTGGGGAAGAAAACATCGTTGCAATGAAAGAAGCGATGGGTTGGACTTCCGATAAGTTCGAAATCCCCGCTGAAATCTACGCGCATTATGAAGCGCTTGCGCAGCACTGCGCAGCAGGGAATGCCGCATACGACGCCATGCTGGAAGCCTACCGGGCAGCCTATCCGGCGCTTTATGCAGAATGGACGGCTTGGCACAGCCAGGATCTCCCGGAAGCGCTCACATCGGATGAGACCTTGTTTGCAGCGGAAGGCCCCAAAGCGACCCGCGCAGCCAGCGGGGATGTGCTCAACAAGCTTGCTGCATATCTCCCGAACCTGTTCGGCGGCAGTGCCGACCTTGCGCCCTCCAATAAAACCGAAATGAAGGGCCGGGGCTTTTTTGCGCCGGATTGCCGGGAAGGTGCGAACATCCATTTCGGCGTGCGCGAGCTTGCGATGGCCTGCATCGCCAACGGCATTGCGCTTTATGGCGGTCTAAGGGCATATTGCGCCACATTTTTCGTATTCTCCGACTATGTGAAGCCGGCGCTGCGTCTTAGCGCACTTATGAAGCTGCCTGTGCTCTATATTCTTACCCATGACAGCATCGGCGTGGGTGAAGACGGTCCCACCCACCAACCTATCGAGCAGCTTGCGGCGCTGCGCGCCACGCCAAACACCTTTGTGTTCCGCCCGGCGGATCAGAAGGAGACGGCCTATGCATACTTGACTGCGCTCAAGTTGCAAGCGCCTTCCGTTTTTGCGCTTACCCGCCAGAACCTGCCACAGCTTGCAGAAACGGGCGCAGGCGCACAGCGCGGCGCTTATATCCTGCGTGACCCCAAGGGCACGCCGGATGTTATCCTCATGGCTTCCGGTTCCGAGGTGGAGCTCATTTTAAAGGCTGCGGACATCCTTGCCGTGCAGGGGTATACTGCACGCCTTGTTTCCATGCCCTGCATGGACCTGTTTGAGCAGCAGGACGAAGCCTATAAGGAAAGCGTGCTGCCTAAAGCCCTGCGCAAGCGCGTTGCGGTGGAAGCAGGAACAAGTTTCGGCTGGGGGCGCTATGTAGGGCTTGATGGAAAAACCGTTACCCTCGATCATTTTGGCGCTTCCGGACCTGCGGGAGAACTGTTCCGCGCATTCGGCTTTACCGCTGAAAATGTAGCCAAAACAGCGCTCGCAGCAATTAAGGGCGAATAATGCGATTTGCACTGAGGGGCGGCATTTGCCGCCCCTCAGTGCATCGGAAAGCACATCGGAAACGGAGCAGGCAATCCAGCTGGATTGCCTGCTTCTGTGAGCGCCCGCAAATTGCTCCAAAGGGTTTGCGCATCAGTCATCTTCCCTGCAATTGCGCCACAGAGGATAGCGGTGCCCCTTCCCTCCTCAAAACGCGGTGCAAAAGCCACCGCGCACCGAACCATGGAACAGCGTTTGTTTCTTTATTAATTATTTCCGCAAAGCCTTCTTTTTCGATTCTCTCATGGAAATTCAGAATAGTTTAAAGCAGCAGGCTATGCCGTTGATTCCAAGCCAATCCCAATCCGCATATGCGATAAATGCGCTGCAAGCGATACCTATTGCCGGCTATGGGATATCCGTGCATCATCGAGCCATCCACATGGCCTATTTTTCCGATTAAACCGCCGATTGACGGCTTCAGTTCTCATTTCCATGCATTTCGGCTTTGCTCCTCCCGGCCGATTCGCTCCAATTTCTGTTCATATAATTTAAACAAATCCTTCATGCTTCGTTCCTACGCATGCCACATTTGTGCAGTATCCTATATGCAACGAAACAGAAAGCGCCACCGCAACAGCGGGTTCACAATAGAGGTGCTTTGGATGAGAAAGGAGGCCTGCCATAGACAAACGCCCGATCAACCAACGACGATTGATGAATGATTATGATTTTTCCTAACAAGGAGTTTGCTCCTTCGGAGCCGGATTCTCCCCCGAACACGGTTCCGGTTTTTGAAAACCTTCCTGCAAAAAGATACCGGCTGCGGGCAATCCCCGGCCGGTATCGCCGATTTTGGCAAAGGCTGCTGTCGGTTTATGCCTGCCAAATTTATTCATAAAGATGCAACAGAATATTCATTTCATCTTCCTAAAGCTGCCATATTTTAGGAGTATTCTAATTACAACACAAGGGAAATCACCGCCGCATCAGCGGGTTTACAATAGAGGCGCATAAATTGCGAAAGGAGGCTGCAGAGAAAAGGGAATCCACCCGTTGGAAAGTAATGTTTTCTTCATGTTTTTGTTTTAGGAGCTTGCTCCTCTGGTACTCAAATTCCTTCCAAAAAGAGTTCCGGATTTTGAAAATCTTCCTTACGAAAATGATACCGGCTGCAGTTTCTGCGGCCGGTATTGCCGGTTTTGGGGCGCTCATCGCTTGTTCGTAAGGCCAAGGATGTAATCCGTAGTGGTTTTATGATATTGTGCAAGTGCAATGAGCACTGCGGTAGGGATATCCCGCTGGCCCAGTTCATAATTGCTATACACCTGCTGCGAACAGTTTAAAACCCGCGCCATTTCCATCTGGGTTAAATCGGCATCCTCCCGCAATTCCCGGATCCTTCTGTACATGCTGTTCACCTCATGCACAGTTTACCCAACCGCAAAATGCAGTATTGACTTTTACTGCATTTTGCAGTAAATTATTCTTGACAAAGCATATCGCACAAAGTCTTTTGCAGGTGGCCTGGCGCAGCACAGAACCATGGTACCGCCGGAGATGCAGCCGGCGTTCTCTCTTCTCTGCCACGGAATGGTGCCACGCCAAGCCACCTGCAAAAGGAGCGCATAGGAGATTGGCCTCCGTCAGCGCACCATGCGCTAAAAGCTGAAGCACGTCCTGCAAATTTAAGGTGTGCAGACATGCTAAGGTGCAGGGCGCGGTTTGGGGTATCGCAAAAAGCAACTCGAGCCGCTTTTTCGATGTCTGCATGGCATTGCCCTGCGGAAAAGTTTTTGCTGCGCAAGGATCTTTTGCATCTATCGATCGCAATGCTGCCAAATTCGATGGCAGCCCTCTCCCGCGCCCTCTTTGCGCATAAGAAAAAGCAATTTCAAAAAGGCTCGTTTTCCAGCGCCATAGCAGTGAATTTTAGAAAATCGCCATCGCGCATTGCGGTTCCTGCGCCATTATGCCCTTGGAATCCATCGTCCTTACCAGCCACCCAGTGGCCGGCTCAGCTGCGTTTGCCTACAAAAAAGGCCTGCAATGCGGCAGTGCAATCTTCTTCCAGCAGGCCGCCTACAGCGGGAACCGTATGCAAAAAAGCATGATCCAATAGATCAAACACACTGCCGCAGCAGCCCGTGCGCGGCTCAAAGGCTCCAAACACAACACGGCCGAGGCGCGCGTTCACAAGCGCCCCTGCGCACATCGCGCATGGCTCCAAGGTCACATAAAGCGTACAATCAGAGAACCGCCACCCACCTTCTGCGGCAGCTGCTGCGCGCAGGCACAGCAGCTCGGCATGCGCCGTAGGATCAGCGCACTGCTCCACGCGGTTATGCGCCTGGGCGAGCACCTTATCCCCCCGCACAAGCACTGCACCGACGGGCACCTCTCCCTCCGCCGCTGCAAGGCGCGCCTCAGCGAGCGCCAGGCGCATGTAATCCGCATCCTTCATTCCGCCTGCCATGCCGCTTCGCGGATGATCTCCCCAACGGTAGGATGCGGGAAGATGATCTTCTTCACCTGCGCGAGCGTCATGCCTGTTTCTACAAACACCGCAGCAGTAGAAATGAACTCCGAAGCATAGTTGGCAAGCGCCTGCATGCCGACAACGCGCTGCGATCCCCGTTCCACAACAAGCTTTGCAATGCCGTCCCCACCTTCATTTTCCGCAAGGTACCGGCCGGAAAAACGCATCGGCAGTTTTACCGTGGTCACATCGAGGCCGTTGCGCTTTGCCGTGGCCTCCGTTTCACCCACGCTCGCAAGCTCCGGGTTGGTGTATACAACCGAAGGGACGGCGCCATAGCGCATTTCATCCGCGATGCCGAGCATATCGTTTACGGCCACTTCTGCCTCGCGGTAGGCGGTGTGCGCAAGCATGCTCTTTCCGTTCACGTCCCCCGCCGCATAGACGCCTGGCACATTCGTGCGCATGTGAAGATCCGTAACAACCGCGCCGCGCGCAAGCTCCACGCCGATGGTTTCAAGCCCAAGCCCCGCCGTATTGGCCCGCCTGCCGATGGAGAGCAGCACCTTGTCCGCATCCACGCGGCATGCCTCCCCATCCTTCTCATAGCACACGCCGCCTTCGGCAAGTTCCGTCACGCGCGCGCTAAGGATAAAGCGCACACCTTTTTTTTCGTAGTTCTTCTGCAAAAGCGCAGTGAGTTCCGCATCGTTTTCGCCCGCAATATGATCGAGCATTTCCACAACCGTCACCGCGCTGCCGATGGAATTGAAGTAGGACGCCATCTCAAGGCCGATTACCCCGCCGCCGATCACCACAAGCCGTTCCGGCGCTTCCGTCAGCGCGAGGATCTCCCGGTTTGTGAGCACAAAGCCGCGCTCCATGCCTTCCTTGAGCCCTGGGATCGGTGGCACTGCGGGCGCGCTGCCCGTTGCGATCAAAAGCTTCCCGGCAGTATGCGTTTCCCCGTTTACCCAAACGCGGAACCCGTTCTCATCCCGGCCTTCTACGCGGCCTTCCCCTTCAATAAGCGTTACGCCGTTCTGCTTGAGCGCAGCTTTTACACCGCCCACAAGCAGCTTCACGACCTTGTTTTTGCGCGCAACAACCTTTGCATGGTCCACAGCAAGCCCTTGCGCGGAAACGCCGTATTTTTCGCCGTGCTTTGCGCCATCGTAGAGCTTTGCGCTGTAAAGGAGCGTTTTCGTAGGGATACAGCCCTCGTTCAAGCACACGCCGCCCACGCTGCCTTTTTCGATGCACAGAACAGAAAGCCCTGCTGCGCCCGCACGCTCTGCGCCAAGGTAGCCCGCCGGGCCGCCGCCCAGCACGATCAAATCATACTGCATAGGGATGCTTCTCCTTTGGAATCGTATTTTTGTTTTCATCATTATACCATCCCGTGTGTCTGCGCGGAAGGGGTTCCAAAATCGATTGCTTTGTGATATGATACATTGCGTTTGGCATAAGAAAGAAGGGAGGATTGCAGGATGGAACGGTTGAACGCCAGCCGATCGCCGGTATTCTATGGGTTTCTCCTCGTGTTTGAATGCTTGATGTGGGGCGTGTCCAACTCAGTTTCCAAGCTGGGCTTTTCTTCCATTTCACCCATGTGGTGTTTGGCGCTGCGCTATGCGCTTTCCACGCTTCTGTTCCTCGCCGCGTTTGGCAAGCGCTTTTTTACCCGCGTGCGCAAGAAGGATCTGCTGCCCTGCACGCTTGTTTCGCTTGCTACCGCTTCCGCCTTCATATTCGGCTTTCTCTCTTTGGTGTATACAACCGCAACAAGCGCAGGCTTCTTGATGGCACTCGCAGTCGTAATTGCGCCGTTTCTTTCCATTCCGCTCTTGAAGGAAAAGCTGGATGCGCGCAATCTCGTTCCTGTTGCAATCGTTGTGGTGGGGATGTACTGCATCTGCGGCGGTACGTTTTCATCTTTCGGGCGCGGTGAGCTCTTTGCCGTGCTCTCTTCCCTTTCCACTTCCTTTATGCTGACACTCAGCGGAAAGTTCTTGAAGGATACGGATGCCATCGTGCTTTGCACCATCCAGTGCGCCGTGTGCTTTTTGTGCTCCCTTTTCGCTGCGTTCCTGCTTGAGGGGATGCCCTCCTTTGGCGAAATTGCCCCGGCAGGTTGGTGGCTCGTGCTCTATCTCGCGTTGGGCTGCACGTTTCTTGCTTATTTGTTCCAGAACATCGCGCTCATGCATGTATCGCCCGCATTCGCTGCGCTGACCTGGTGCACCGAGCCGCTCTTCACTGCGATTTCCGCGTATTTCATCCTCCATGAACGGATGGATTTCCTCGCCTGTTGCGGCGCGCTGCTGATCCTGGCAGGAACGGTATTCGCTTCGGTGCTCGAGCTTAAAAAAGCCAAGCCTGCTGCGCCTGCCGAGCCGGTTGAATCGGAAAACGCAGTATCGCATTGAACATAGGCTGAAACAGCAACGTGGGCGCGCCAGAAGGCCCGCCCCCCCCGAGATAAAAAAAAGAGGTTTAAAACATAAAATATAT